>Ga0065711_1008551_pt1 | contig 16301 bp, 11 predicted proteins | sample Hoacrofraction12_FD_59098 | JGI IMG/M metagenome (GOLD analysis project Ga0065711, IMG submission 59098) | Hoatzin crop microbial communities from Cojedes, Venezuela - Epithelial fraction 12 v2 (version 2) | ecosystem: Host-associated > Birds > Digestive system > Esophagus > Crop | place...
GAAAAATATCAGTAATATTACTTCAATGTATGCAAGTCCTCAACTAATTCTCACCTTCCAAATAAACAAGAACTTGCAGTGAGTGGAAAACAAATTCCATCAGTCCCATTCCGTTTAATTACAACAATATTCCCAAGGAGCGGCATCTTCAGATGTAAGGAATGTTACCTACAGAAAAACATCAAAATTACTCCTCATATAAACAACGCCTTGTGTATTTATGAAAATAAATCAATTTAATTATTTTTTTTTTACTTCTGTTCAAGAGACATTTTCCAACACCGAGCAGAAGAATCTCAGTGCCACTGACACACGCTTGCCTGCGTGGAAAGCTGGGAACTATTTCTGGTGAGCAACCACTGCAATCGCACACGGGAAGCTGAAGGCAGGACACGTTTGGAGAAACTGGTGTTTACACAGGGCGGCAAGAGAAAGCGTAACCCCAGTTATGCTGCTTTTATATCTGCTACCGGTACACACTACCCACCAGAGCCTTCACAAAGATTCAGGCCCGACAGATGCTGCGCTCCATCCCACACACAACTTCAAACGGTTCTCATGCCAACAGCCGCTGCTCCTCACCTGGACCCAGGCATTCCGCCTCCCCTGACCCACACGGAAAACCCGAGGCTTAATTCTAAAGCAACCGGAGGCCGAGCGAGCAGAGCTGCGTCCTCCCGAGCAGGGCGGCGACAGGACGCTGAGCGGCTGCCAGGATATCGCGACAGGCACGATCCAAAGGGCGGCGCCTCTCCGCCCGCGCATACACAGCGAAGGGAGAAACGGCCTTTCGCTCGCAAAAGAAAAAAAAAAAAAAAGAGAAAAAAACCCAAATCCCCGGCGTTTGCACAGCCAGACAGGCCATTCCTTTCCCGTACAGACAGGAGCCACGCGGGACAAGCAATCCTCAAAAAAGCGCGATCGAATATCGCACGTTTGAAAGCGACAAGCGAAGAGGCAGGGAACCGAGCGGAGCTAGGAGCGACCCTCCCGAACTTCCCGGCTGGGTTTCACTCGATAAAACACCCGTCGAAAAAAAACCCCAAAGCCAAACGCACCGCAGGGCGAGTGTGACAGCGGCCTGAGGAGCAGCCTTTACCCGCAGGCCAAGGGCAAGGGCAGCCTCCGGTTTCCCTCACCCCAAGCGCCCCGATCGCGGTTTCCACCAGCCCCTACGAGCGACGAACGCCGCAGCCGAAGCTGACGCCGGAGCTGCGAGCCCGGGCTCCGACTGGCGCGTCCCGGCTCCCGGCGAGCAGGCGGCCACGGCGGGGAGCAGCTCGGCCCAACTGCCCCCCCCGCAGCCCCAAAGCCGCGCCCGCCCGGCCCGCTCCCCCGCTCCCGGCCCTTCCTCCCCGCCACGCCGCGCTCCCGGACGCCTCTTACCTCACGCGGCGCGGGGGCCCGCCGCGGTCCCCCCTCCCGTCAGCGCCCGGCGCCGACTAAGCCTTCCCGCGCGCGGCAGCGCCTGACGTGACGCACCCCAGGGTGTATCCCTGCGCCGCGCCGAAACGAAGCGCGGGAGCCGCGCTGACGGCCCCGGAGCAGCCGCCGCCGCCTCCGCCCTCACCTGCCGACAGCCGCCATGCCCGGCGGGACGCACCGAGCCCGGCCGACAGGGACAAGCGGGCCTCGGCGGTCGGACTCTTTTAGCTTTAACGGCCACCGCCTCGGCGGAGGGAGAAAAAAACACTCCAACGGGACGCGCGGGAGGATTTTTTTCGAAAAGGCGCGCGACAGCCGACGATTGGTGGAAGGGCGGCCACGTGAACCCGCGGCGGAGCCAATGGGGTGGGCGCAGGCTGTTTGATTTCAAACGGCGGCACCGCCCCTGGCGCGGCCATTCCCCGCCTGAGGGCGGCTCCTCACGCCCGCGCTCCTCCCTCAGCTTTGGGCTCCTCCCTGAGCGCCTCCGCTCCTCCCTGAGCCTCTCCGCTCCTCCCTCAGCCTTGGGCTCCTCCGCTCCTCCCTGAGCCCCTCCGCTCCTCCCTCAGCCTTCGGCTCTTCCCTGAGCCCCGCCGCCCCCTCAGCCGTCCGCTCCTCCCTCGGAGCAACAGGTCTCCTGGGCGGGTTACCTCAGCCCCTCTGTGAGGAGAGGCAGGCACAGCGGGGCTCAGCCGGGTGCCAGGCGTGCGGCTCTTTAGCTGATAATATTGCCTGAGCCTCGTCAGGACTCCTCGGGTCAGTAAGAAAGGTGCAGAATAGGTTGCATCGCTTCAGTTGAACTTAGGTTTTCTATACTAGTTGAAGCATCTGTATTGCCCTCTGTGCTGGTCTTTCAGTAATTAGATAATATTATCAACAATTAAAAAACAAGGCATTAAAGGATGATGAGGAGAAAAAAGGAGGAGCAAGGATAGGAGCAGCAGTAAAAACTAAACTGGCATTTTAAGTCCATTTTAATCAGCCATTTAGTTACCTTCATTTACCTACAGAAACTGATTCCCATCTCTGCTCCCTGACAGGAATTCATTACGAAGGCTTGAATTCGAGAATCTGTAAGACAAACAATCCAGAATCGAGACAAACACTTTGTGCTTCTCTGTGTTTGAAGACTGAAGAAAAAAAAGACCAAACAACTAGCAACTAATCAGAATTTAGTTCAGTCACAGAACGGAGGCGAGCGCTGTTCCTAGACAAATCCAATATCACCGCCCTCCTCCGCATTGATCAAGCTTATATTTTTGATATTGCTACCTGATGTTTGTATAAACCTAAAAATTGATCACTAATTAATGTGATAATCTCCAGGTATTAAAAAAGAGAAGAAGCCCTAGTTTGAAAATAGCCAAGGAGAGGAAGGTACCTTTGAGCCCTTTGAATACAATCTCAGATGAGAAACATTTTTCAGACTGGACAAGCTTTTAACCATGGCCGTCTCCAGAATACACCAGATATCTTTTTTTAAAATGCTTTTTCAAATTTCTGCAGAAAAATGCAGATTATGCTGAGACTATGCAACGTCCATCATGAAGTTCAGTTCTTCCTGCACTTTGAACATTTGCACCAGTGGTCTGAAATCACAAAATACAGACCCCCAGCCACCTCATCTTATGCTCCAGAGTCTCCTCTATGTGATGCACAATATTAAGCTTTACAAGCAAGCTACCTGCTTGCTTTCTCATTCTTTTTTGATGTCCAAGGGAGTCATGAAAGCTTTTGGACTTCTAGAAAAGAGCTTGGAAGGTGCTGGTTTTGCCTCCATGAAGCAGTATGGGAAAGTGCTTAAAAACCGAGGGAACGGAGATTTGCCAGGCAGCACAGGAAGATACAGCGGACTTCACACTCTTCCCCTCCCTGCTAGGCCAGTACGCGGGGGACAGGGAACAAGGCTGTTCTTTTGGCATCAGTTTGCTCAGACTGCCTGAAACCTCAATTTCAGGCTGTGGTTCCACAAAAATCTAAGCCAAATTAACCTCTTTTGCTGGAGAAGTAAATAGAAATTTAAAACAAGCACAAACCCAAAGTACTTCCAGAAATTATGAATAATTTAGAATAAAAGGGAGAACAATTTACTCTTACAGATTATATTTAAAATACACCCAGGATAACATACACAAGTTTGAATTTCTGGCGTTTTTTCCCCTCTGTGTCCTAGCCACCAAACATAAACTGGTAACTAACACTTAAGCCTGGTTGTTGTCTTGTAAGACGATCACAGGAGAAACAACCTGAAGGAGCGATGTGGGTTCCAGCTTGCACAGTATTTTTGATACACACCATATTATCAAAGACATATAAAGCTAAAACATTTCCATTACCAGACTCCTTCNAAAAGTAAACCTTATTTTTACCATAACTAATTTACAGCAAAGACAGNGTCGCTCATTCCCTTTCTTTCTACCCCAACATCACGCTTTTACAGTTTNGCCCCCCAAAATGGCTGGGGAAACTCCAAGGGAAAATAGACAGGTTGTTGAGTGATGCCTGATTATTTTTTTATTTTTATAATAAAAATGCATTATTGAGATATGGAATCTGGTGACCTTGATTCCAAGCTAAAGTTCTATGCATGCATTGGTGGGGGAAAGAGATACGAAGCGGGAAAGGACTTTTACAAGGTCATCCAGTCTTTTGTGCTTCGGGGGGTAAAATTCTACTATTCAGATCTTTCACAAAGCAGAAGTCCTTTTGATATAACTACTATTTTATTTAATTATCTAGTTTGCCTCAAGTACTATTTTATGTGGTATGATGACTTTAGGGTACTTTAGATGTGACACAGTCAGATGTAAGCAGCTTTTAAAATATTTTTTTTCCTTTGAATTAAATTACTCTGAAGTCTGTTTTATAAGCTTTGGTGGGGTTTTAATTTAGTTCAGCATATTAAGTCATGGCCTTATTAGCATACCTTCAGCTTGTCACGATAGCTTTATGCTACTGGACAATCTTGTATTTAGATGTAAAGCATTCAAAGAAAATCAGAATTCTAACACTGGGTATCATTGCCAACAAACACATGTTAAAGTCAGATCCTTCCTGGAGGTCTTTACAAGTGCAGTCATACCTGAAGAATGTATCCAAAACAGTTTATACCTGTAAAACTCTTGGAAAGCCTAAGTCATTACAGTCTCTTCAAGCCCACACCTGATACAGACTGAGCTGGACAGCAAAAGAGGAATTTTGCTGCTATCGTTACATGGGCATTGTCATGTTGACAAGGGCTTGGGTGATTTTAGGAAAAAAAAAATACTGCAGTATGCCAATGATTGTACATTCTGGCATGACATACAGTGGTTTATTAGTGCACTTACTGCACAGAATCCTGTCACATCCTTTGTGATAAATGTCTCTGCAAACACAGCAACACTTGCAGCAAAACACAAATTATAATAAAGATTGTAAGCGTGCCTTTAAATCTGTCTTCAAGAGCAGCAGTGCTCTCTTAAATAGTGTATCTACAAATATTTGCAAAAGCAGATCTATAGGAGGGGAAAAAATGACATTTTCTTCAAGGTTTAAATTTTCCGTTAGGTCCATTTGTATCTGTGAACATTCAATTTACTAGGAGTAGAAGCTGACAACTACATCTGCATACATGTTGAAGTAAAACTGTCAACTTTCAAAACTGTGTTGAAAAATAGTTTCTTTTAAATCAGTCCTTGAATTTCCTTGTTAGTTGTTTAGACATTTTTAACTTATGTGACCAAACAAATGAGGAAAAAGCTACTTCACCGAGATCCTTCAGTATGGATCTGTGAGCCTTTCCAGGGCTTCACGACCAGGCTTCTCAGCGGAAGACGGGCGCCCAATAATACACAAAGGCCCCTAATCACCAGAGCATACTGGGGCTGAGGTCTTGAGCCAAGAACACCAGAAGAACAACAAAATAAAGAGAATTAGAAAAATCAGCATCTTCATTCCTCACATGAAGATCTTTATACAAGGTCAGATGTTCTAGTTTCTGAGCAGGTGGTTTGGAAGCCCTCGAGGCTTATTTCTCACAGATTTGTACTACTGTTGTTTTTTAACTGAAAGTCTAAGAAAGCATAAGTTCTAGTTTAAGCTTTTGCTAGATTAAGGCTTTTATAAGGTACATAGGTGTTAGGGAAACAAGGCACTGAAGTCACGCAGCAACCTCAGCCCTGGTGAAACGCCACCACCACTGGTCAGCCCCCATTTTCAGAAACCAGAGTTACCTTTCCACACACCGGCGCCCTCTCCGTGCAGCTGCAGTTTGGCCAGTGGATCCAGCAGACACAGCACGAATAAAACCACTGCAAGCCTTGCTTCTAGAACGGCCCAAACTAAAAAAGTTTAGACAGAGTTACACCTGGTAAGTGATGATTAAACCGCTAACTTCTAACAAAAAAGTGTTAATCTGGATGGGATTAGGAGAAATTCAGTTGCACTGACAACATAGATGAGTTCTCAGTCTGATTTAATTTATGAACTTTTATTGGGTACTGAAAAATATATACTTCAGGCTATTCACACTGTGTAAAGCAAAGTCTAGAGATTAGTAAGTTATTGCATGATCAATCTCAGAAAATTTAATCTTTTGCAATAACTTCCTCTCTTCAAATGATAGTTTATTACACTGACACATTATTGCACCCAAGATCTTTTTGAATGATTGAATTCATACACAGAGCTGAATTTTGACAAATTTCTTTATGCTTATGCAATGTTTGCCAAAATGGTTTCCATTCACCTTTAATAAATGCTTTGAAATAACACATTTTCTTTTAAATGGTGAAAGAACACAGCGTAACAAAATACTAAGGGAAAGAAATTGTGAAAGATCAAACTTCCGTATATGATGTGATGCTGGAACAGTTATTTTAAAGCAAAAACTTCTGTATTTCACGAAATCAAAGTTAACCTCAAAAACTAGCTTTCCAATAGGCTGTTTTCACATAAAGCCTTCAAAGCCATGAAAGATGACTGGAAAGCAAACTATACAGCATCATGGTGAAATAAACGGTATTTTTAAAGGTAAACGAATACTTTGTAGTCTGTGTCTGGGCCTGGGCACGTCTTTGCTCTGTGTCTGTGCGACGGACTTGCCAATTGCCAAGTTACAGAACAACTGCTCGCCAGCGAACGTGTCGTTGACAACTGCACGCTAAAACAGCGAAACCCCTCTCATCTGGGAACAAACTCCAGGCAATTCTGCCAGTAACTTCACCAGCTCACTCGTAATCCTAAAGGTGACCGTAAGAGGGATTTGCATCGCCCAGTCAGTCCTTCTGTGCATCTGCTACTTGTGTCAGAGTTGGTGGCTCCGACACTTGCTCATTACCACCAGGGCAAGACTCCACTGTACTGAGCAAAACACATCAATCGCATTGCAGTGTGCAGTACTCTGAGAAGGGAGGAAAGCGATTCCATGTGCTGCTTCCTCGGACATGGCTTCTACTCCATTCGCAGGCTACCACATGGTTACCATAAAATATCTCAGCTGGAAAATACTTGTATAAAATTTTGAAGCAAAGTAACGTAGAAGCAATAAGAAATTATGTATTTCACAAGGACTAAGACAGTAGTGGTGTCTCCAAGCAGAGACGAACACAATCTTCTCTCACAGAGGCGGTGAGCAGGACAGGGAGCCCTCGCTGCTCCCTCACCCTTGAAGCCCACGGGGTGCGGCCGGCAGCCGCCCCGCTACACCCTGCCTGCTGGTGCCAGGTCACTGCCGCCCCAGCACCAGCCTGCTTTCAGGATCTGGTAGCGTCGCAGCTGTGCCAAATCACTCCTTCGCAAGCGCTGCCAGGCTGGTACGGTTTTGCTTTCTGTGTGTCTGCCCAGCTGGCAGGGAGTCACAGCTTAGATCTTTTGTTCAATGCTTATAAATCATTTGCATGTGACGTTCAGGAAAACACTAGAGCAATTTCTAACACAATGGAAACAGGTGAAAGAAAAAAAATTATTATTTATGAAAAGAACTTCCTTGGCAAAGTCTCAACCTGATTAATAATTTAGTAATTCTCCTACTCTGTGCAAAGTAGCACAGAAAACGTGTAAAAGTCATTAGAAGAAAGCTCTTATTAAAATATCTAAATTACAACATAATCCTTTAATACCTAAGACGAAGAACGTTCATGGTGAAGTTCAATTGCTTGAAAAATTCTGAGACGCATTGAACAATTTCTGTACTAAGCAAAGCGTAGCTCAGACTTGACATATATGCCCTACACAGAACAAACATGTCTTTGATCTTGCTTAATTTACATTGTTTAAATAACCTATTAAAATAGATACATTTCCTGAACAGTCTGCAATGACAGTGTGTTTTTTCTAAAAGCTGAGTTTATAAAAGCATAACCATCTTCAGCATCACAAGACGTAAAATGGTCTTTATGGTATTTCTTTGCAGTGCTTTGAAGTAGGAAAAAAACGTGCACATTCTCATCAGATGAGCCAAGAAAAATTAATCACTAGAGAAATGCACTACGGTAAAATTCAGTTCTTACATGTAATTAAGTAGAATCTGTATATACAAACATGACTGAAAAAGCTACAGGTTTCATACTTTCTGTATGGTTTTATTATTTCTGTATTCTGGTGGAGTCTTATGATTCTTCTGTTTGTTACAGATTCATCATTAAAATGGGACATAATAGAGAACGGAGGGTTTCTGCCTTGAGAAAAACACTTCTGCTCATTAAGGACACTGTCACCTTCTCGCTGAAATCTCTTTTTACAGGATGTTAGAGCCAAATACAAAACATTTATTATAAACACAGTACCGAAACAGCCATATCTTAGCTGCTTGACGGAGGATCCAGTGATCCCAAGCCCCTTCTACAACTTTAGATTTGCTGTGTATAAACGCACTGTGACTGGCGGCACGTTAACAACGATGCTTTCTATTGCTGATCTTTAATATCGCAGCCGACCAACAGAAGCGCGCTAAGATGAACACAGGAAGAAAGTTCTTCTTCGCCTCGCTGTTTGTAATCCCCGGTATACAGCGTGAATGATACAAAAAACGGTGATTTTACTATACTGTAGCCAGAATCTTATTATACTAGAAAATGTGCAGAGCTGTAGTAATCAATAATTAGGAATATAATTATTTAAATTAACTAATGATTCATTAATAACTGATTAATAGCTGAGATTCTTCTGTTTTCTGAAACCACATAAAGGCATCTGTCTACCAAAGTTAACCTCCAGTGGGCTTACAAGCTGTGAATCTCGGTATCTGCTAAAAGCATGCGATCCACACAGAATCACAGAATCACAGAATGGTAGGGGTTGGAAGGGACCTCTGTGGGTCATCTAGTCCAACCCTCCTGCCGAAGCAGGGTCACCTACAGCAGGCAATCTGATCTGAATCTGAATTATATTATATTCCATCAGCTCATCGGGAACTCTTAAAAAAAATACTAATAGCTTTTACATATAATGGAAAAGATTACTCTTACCTTGATACTATTTAGTGTCACAGTCAGAAACAGCAACGTTTTCCTGCACCCTGAGTTCCTGCAGGCTCTGTGCGGTGTGCCCCTGTGTTTCACACTCCGCAGGCAAACTCCTGACTCGCAGACCCGTCTTCCGACGCAGCCGAGGCTTCTCTTCAGGACGCGCCTGGGCTGTTTCCGCAGAGCCACACTCCAGTCAAGTTACCGCTGGCAAACATCTCGCTACAGTTCCCCCTGGATGGTGCCACTTCTGTCGAAAGCAGCGCGATTCCCAAGCGCAAACGCTTGGATGTCAGAGCAGCGCACGAGAAGGACACGCAAACTACAAGTTTTTCCAACCAAGTTTGGAAAAAATCCTCAGGAAATTACCTACACTGACAAGGTACCTCCAAGCGTTAGGTGTCAGGTGCACGAGATGAAATGGGGCTGAAGGGGTCAAACGCGTGAATATTGCTTCCCTACATCATACGTGACAAAATAACGCTCAGTCCCTCCAAATCTCAGCACTATTAGCCTGACATTAGGACTGCAATCCTTTGGCAGTTACTCCTGGTTTACACAAATCTCCCCCGACGCCCCGTACAGCAGAGGGCCGTCTTGACTATGTTTGGCACGTGAGGTCCAATATAAAGCCCGTTGAGACTGATGAAGAAGGTGCTGTCAACTAGAGTGGGCTTTTGATTAACGAGGGGTGACACAGTTGAAAGTGAAGCGAATACTTTTATCTTGGTACGAGACCGGAGTGTACTCTTAAAGCTTACTGAGAAAAGAACAGCAAGGTTCCGCGTGCTGTGGGCCAGCCCTCTCCCCTCTCGCCAAGCTGCCCGTTTCGTGAAACCCCGTCCCCCCCCGGAGACCAAACCCCGCTCGTGCACCCCACGGACGCAAGGCAGCACGGCGCTGGGCCCCCGGCTCCCCTCGCCGGAGGAGAAACAGCTGCCAGGACTTGGAATCACCCCATTTCTACTCAAAAGGGAAGGCTGCAATGGGACGAGTGTGCCAAAGCTCTGCCTTCCCAGGTCTTACTTGTTAATTTGTTTGGGAAGACGTGGCCTTTCCGTCACCACCGTCAGTTTATCTGCATTTTATATGCACGACGCTTCCGCTCCGACAGGAATCAGAACATTACTTCCAAACAGCTTCAGATAAGCACTGCAAAATTATTTCCCTGAATAATGGATTTCAACTCCTTTAGAATACTTGATTTAAATGAACACACAGTGCAGGAATGAAATTAAAAGATTTAAAGAAAGTAATGCAGTTTGAGAATAAAAGCAAAACTTCATTCTTGCATCAGAATGTATTAGATCTTGCAATTTGCATATACAAATAATTCAGCAACGTTCACCGGCATTAAAAACACAGCGAGATCAAATTATAAATGTAATAAAAGAAAATAATAATAGCTGAAACTGTATAATACATACATATATTATAAAGATTTGACAAATTAAATACAATTTGGTTATACAGAAAAGTTGCAATAACTTTACATTACAATGGTACGAGGGAAATGAAAACATTTCCAAATACTGAACACAGGTGGTCAGGCTCATTTTAAAAGTTTAAAAAACTGATACGTAAAAATACCCTAAAAACCACTGGTAATTACAGTATGCATTCTTCATTAAGGCCCAATTCAGCAAAGCACTTAAGGGATTGCTGCAGGAACAAAGAACCTACGGGTGCTTAAATGTTTTGTGGAGGTGATGTTGTAAAGCGAATGCTTAAATGCTCAGGTGAACTGGAACCTATCTTAGCACATGAAAACAGTCAAGTCACACAGTGACCAAAACCACACACCGATCAGAATGTACGACTTCCAATCAACCATTTGGCATCTTAAAGTAATTCCATGCAACAGAGGAAAATCTGAAAGAAAATTCGTATTTATCTAGATCGAGATACAGCTCCCCAGCTCCCAGGCTGCCGCAACCAGCAGTCCAGTGACTGAACATGAGAACTGGAAAGCAAGCTTTTCAAACTATAAAAGAAGTCATGATGCAGCCATATTTGTGACTTCTGAAATATATTACAGGTATTTCTGTTTCCTCCTAGATACCTTACTATAGTTAGCAAGTAAAATCTTGAGTACCCCCTCAGCATCTGATGCTTCAGCTGAGCTCCATCCCACTGCCTGCTGCCTGGCAGCTCTGAATCCGCGCTTTTGTCTGAGGGACCCACGCGGCTGCCCAACAGACAGCAACTCCGTTTCACACGCAGGCTAAAGGTCCTGACGCTGGGATCCAGCGGGGCCACAAAGCACGCTTCTTCGGAAAACGGGGGGAACTGCTTTGCATTGTTTCCTATGCTCACCTAACCTCTCTGAGTCTCCCTGCGCTACAAAGGATCATACCGAAAACCCCACTGTATTGGCTTCCCTACGGAATTTATCTGATGGCTTCTTAAAGTTTGATCGAATTTCAACACGCAGTTGTAATGTAAACTTACTTAGCATTCATTTTCATTACTCAACGCCTTCTGCAGCTTGAGTGTATCTTCTCATAGCAACGCACAACAAAGGTTTATTCTTTAAACAATCTTTTTTAAGTGCATAATTTACTGTACAAATAAATACACAAGTGCATCGATGGGAAGACAAGAAGCAGTAAATGGCGGCGCTCAGAACAGTGTGCTTAGAAATTTCTAAACTGCGCCTTTCCCGGTCAGCACAAAATGAAAGGAGAGGCCTGAACACCTTCCCGTTCCCTTGCCGCGGTACCAAGTATAATGCCATTTGTCACTGGGAATGAAAAATGGTCATGGGATAACATAGTGCAAGAGCAATAGCGAAATGGTCAGTGTAAGCCGCTTATTTTAAATAAGGCCTTTATGTTTGCATTGAAAAACCCCAACCAACCGGACAAGAGAGACCTATTGCATATTAGTTATGTAATTAAAGTACATACTTGCATACTTTGTGCTCATTAATTCATATATGCATTTTAAGGAGTGGAAAAGATATACTTTTTAATTGTTCAACATTCGAATGCCCTCTGGTTTTTGGATTTTCTAATCCCCAAGCTTATCCTGTTCAGGGCTACGATAAAGACTTCTAAACTTCATTTCACCAATGACATTATCAGTAGTACTTTCATTAAAAATATATCTATATACACAATCTTACACCCCTTTTAAATAAAGGAAGAATTCCTTTTTTGATAACATATATGGGAGGATAAGAACATAGAGGAGATTTTGCTACAACGCTTAATGTTGCTAGCGTTACACTGTTAGTAAAATGTTTTTTCAAAATTTTAGCAAATACTGTTAATTATTCTGTAGAATCTCATCAAAGATTAAGAGTTCATCTTCATCTCATTCACCTTTTCTCAAATAAGTGCTAAATTATGAACGTGTGTATAGAGAAGCTTTATATCCATTTCTGACAAGGGCTATAAAGCCTCTTCAAGTCGACAAGTTCAGGTTCTGCAAAATATACTCTTCTGATATGCAAAATATTCTCAAAATAGTGGTAAACTCACATTATTGTCTTTCTAAATTGATTTAAGCTGGTGTAATAGTTAGGAAAGAACAAAATAAATGGACTTTGAAAGCTGCATTAAATCAAACATTCACATCTGTACTTACACTGATTATATCTTATTGACAGTAAGACTCAAAATAGAACTGCCATCAGCCTGGAGGCTCTTAAAAACAGACTTTAAAAGCAGTTCTATTTTTCCGTTGGACTGTACATGATTACACATGAAGGGCCACACTCTGCTACCTTCACCACTAACAGCACTTCACTCGCAGTTGCCTTCAGTGAGACCATCTGTGAAATAAATTACAAGTAAGCGCGAGCAGCTTCTCAGAACGTGTCCCCAGATCAACATCTCTCTTCATAGTGAAGGACAGTTTGTGGCCAAAACACATGGAGTTTAAACGTATGTACCACAATACACTTTTTTTTTTAGTATGAAATGTAAATCACGTGTAAAGTTTCAAGATTTGGGAGCTAATATTATTAATAAATATTTATAAGTGGAAAATTCAAAGAAATAGACCCTAAAGAATTAATTTACTGTTATTTAGAATAAAGATTTCTGTGCCATCTTATAGTGATATACTGTATATGAACATTATACTTCGCTTTAGAAGATATTTATATTTAAGAAATAACTTTATACAGCAAATGCAACTTTTAGAGCAAACACAAGGTCATATTTACAGTAAAGTCAACAATCAAAATGACATGGAATAAATTAACAGAATGTACAACTATTTATACAGACAAACTAAAAAATAAGGCAGGAATTTTCATTTGAAATTAGCGTAATCAGAAAATATGTCGATGAAATCTTGTACCACTCTGTAGCAGAATTCATACTGTTCCTGAAAAACAATAAAAAGAGATCAAAAGCTGCTTTGGTTGCATCGTACGATTACATTGGAGAAAACCATATGTATGCAAATCTTAGCAGTAAATGCAGCACGTTCTGACGTGGACCCTTACTTGGACCGGTAGCTGAGGACCGGTTTGTTCTGATTTGTATTTATGTATTTATTTTTTTAAATAAAAGCAATGGCACCTCACTCTTTTGTCAAATACAGGCTTTTTCAGTTAAAATGACTTCCTTAAGGCTTCCTAGGTGATGGTTCTCAAACGGAATCAGTTCTCAGACCTGTCTTCTCATCTCAATTTTGCAGCTTGCTGTGCCTGGCTGCCACCCGGCTGACGCTGAAGCAGGCAGCTCCTGCTCCCGGGGAGCCTGGCTCTGCGACTTTGGGCTCCATCTTCTGAGCTTGAAATGTAACTGTAAACGTACAGAGCACTAAGAAACCTCTACATTTAATTGTCTGAAATGGAGTTCCCCTCGCAAAGGCCGTCCACAACGTGTTCAGCCACTGCCTACGTCAGCCCGCTGGCTCGTCCTCTGCAGCCCAAAGGCGGGACACATCCTGGTCCGCTACACAGTGTGCTGGACTACAGAATCTGCGACAACGCTGGTAACAAACGCAACTGGCATCTGAACTCACTCCTGCCGGAAAGCAGAGTTTAGCAGCAGCCTTTCCGCAGGCTCGGCTGGGACTATCCGTGGCAATGACACCCTTAACTAACGTCACGAAATCACAGAGCCAGAACCCCAAAAGAAATCGTTCATCCCTGTCTCGGCATGATGGCAGATAATCCGATTCTACTTTGTCAACCCCTTTCTTCCTATCTGTAGCACAGAGAAAACATCTGCCTGAAAAAGGTGTTTTGGGATAATTGTTTCTAAAGAAGTTTCAAATTACTGTATGGAAGCTGCTAGCAAAATACAAAACATCAGCATTCTAATGTATTTTCCGATAATAAGTCTCACAAAAACCTTTTTATTGTTTATGCCACAGGGAAAAGTGTCTGGACCGAGCTTCATACATTACTTGTAGATGACTTCAAAGAAGTCAAAGACATTCTCCCTCAGTGATCAACTGCAAGCCAATTTAAGAAAGAACAACTGATACACAGCTGAAAACGCATTTACTTCACATATTTGGTCACCTGCAACACTCAACAGATCTTGGTTTAACTGTATCCAGTTCCTAAAGGCACAGAATGTTTAGCCAAGTCGCATTTTTAGAAATGCTACGAAAAAAAACCCCTGTAAAAATACAGATTTCTGATAATACCTTGTACATACACAGCTTTCATACATAATTTATTTCAACCTGCAAAGAAATCCTTTGTTCTCCTCCCACAAGAGTATTTACAAACACACCTCCTTTGACAAAGATCCGGATGGTTAAATATCATACCAGTGTTTGCACCATATGTGGCCTTTGCAGTCTTAAGCTCTTCACAGCTTGAAACACATCCAAGAGCCCTTCAGCCTTCACTCGCTCCAGAATATTGCTGAGTGCGATGAATGTACCTGTTCTTCCAGCGCCGGCACTGCAACGCAAACACGCTTGCTTGACATACAGGAGGATTCAAATGTTAGAAATAATAGTGACACAGAATCTCCAAATACTACTATTAGCCAACTTCTGCTCATTTTTTGTGCTTAGTTCGTCAGCTCAGCTATGCTAGCAGGGAGACAGAATTAGTGGAAATTAGCTCGGAGCCGGGCTGGAACCGCTAAAGGCTCGCTGCCGACAGCTTCTGGACGGAGGTGGGAGATGCCAAGCTGGCTGCTTCCCCAAAGTGGAAACCTGGCACAGGACAAATCTATATTCTAGTTCTCATGTACCGAGTCACACGCGAGCTACCTCTCTGCATTCATGCAAACATTGTTTTCTCTGTCCTCCCAGCTCTCACATCTGCCTTCAAGGACAGGAGTACGCTTTGCCTTCAGCTTAGATGAGGGATAGATTTTATTCTCCTGACGGTTTGTAAAAACCAACAGCGTTTTGGTCTTGACAGAACGTTTGAGCGCTGCATTGGCGGGGCGTGCTACACATCACTACATAAACCTACGGCTCTACTTTCCCCATCACGGCGCTTAGCAAAACTCAGGTGCAAAATTAAAACACCACACGTGAATAATGCACTTATTTACTCCCAGCCACTCCGTGTATGCTAATTTAGCAAAAGACAAGTCACAAATCCTCTACGTCACCCTAGTTTTTTTTCTTTTCCTATCTTTTTCTTGTGTTTCTTAATTTTTTATTTATTTTTTAAAGGATGCAGACTACCCCCTCACGAAGAAAACCTGCCGCAAAAGCAACCAGACTGGAGAACCAGCAAGCCGGCTCCCTAGCCAACGGTGGGAAGGGGAGGCGATCCCTACCTGCAGTGCACCGTGATCGGGTGGTTGCCCGTTTGCTGCTGCTGCTTCTGGACAGCTGCAATCAGGTCGATCATCCCTTTTCCTTCGGCAGGAATCCCGATTTCTGGCCACCCGTGGAAATGGAACTGCCGAACGAGCCTGCTCTGCTTCTCCTGGTTACCCTGCATGCAGGAAAACAACAGATTTACCCAGCTGTTACTTCAGACTGGAAACACACTTCTCACCTTCAACATCCGTAGCATAAATTTTCCCCCCCTATAGCAGAGGTTCTCAGCCTGCTCCATCACATATTGGCGATGCAACAGCTCAGATAGTTCTGCTCCCGAGTCCCCCATCCGCCGTGCTGACAGTTAGCCCCCACAATTCTCCTTTTGATCTGCACAGCTGTTTCACCTGGGTGGTACCAAGGACACACTGAAAGATTCTTCGTCCTGAGTACCGACGGTTGAAAGCTCTCCTCTCGCGTGGGCCAAACGCAAGGAGCCACCGAAACAACCCGATCCACGAACCGCGCCCAGCTTCGCGCAACACCACCCTCGACAAGCGTTTGCCTCGTCTTTACGCACACTGAGCAAAAGCACCCGAAAAGTTCAAAGAGGTATCCACGCCGTGCTGACGCAGTTACCTCTAGACAGCTTGGGATGCACAAAGACTCCTCACTGTAACCACCCTGAAATTTTTTCCCGCTGCTTCCCAGGACTGCGTTACAACAGCG
>Ga0065711_1041235_pt1 | contig 16300 bp, 6 predicted proteins | sample Hoacrofraction12_FD_59098 | JGI IMG/M metagenome (GOLD analysis project Ga0065711, IMG submission 59098) | Hoatzin crop microbial communities from Cojedes, Venezuela - Epithelial fraction 12 v2 (version 2) | ecosystem: Host-associated > Birds > Digestive system > Esophagus > Crop | place...
CATGTGCTGGCTGCCCTGTAGTCTTTGTCCACCTAGAGCAGCCGCTGCCTTCTTGGAGGTGGTGTGGGTGACACAACCCGCCATGGGTGCCACTGTGTGCTGCAGCCCTTGGGCAGGTTCAGCAGCTCCTTCGTACCCTGATTTTATCAGTTTTTGCAGATTTGACAGGGCTACTAGTCGCCAGGGCTTATGGTTTTGGAGGCTACCTCTCAGCACATACTCTTCCTCTCTCTGGCATGGTGTTTTCTGGTAACTGTTTCTCCATCCTCACCCTGAGGAGCCTAGAGAACACAAACACATCTACACACACAGACGGGCTGTTTTGACAATAGCCATTCCTCCAAAGATGGATTTTAATAAAAGTGTATTGGAAACTCGAGATGTACAAAAAAATCACAGATAATAAAACAGTTGTTTAGGAGTAACTGGTACTGTAACATTCTAATTTTACTCCAAAAGAGGCAAGAAAAACTGTGGATTGACATTTTGTTGCTAGTGGCAGTTGACAAGGCAGGCCTGTGGTAAGAAAATAACCATATGAGAATACTAAATTATCCCAATAACGGGTATACTGCAGACGAAAACTGTGCTGGTCTTTTTGTGATGCAAAGGAATGCAGCTGTGGTTCTGGAAATACTCAGTCCTTTGAGGGAGACAGGTATTATTTAATTGGTATATATGTGTCATTGGAGAAAAGCATTCAAAATATAACAAGCCAGCAACATACATAAGTTTTTGTCACATGAAACCCTATGAAAAGACTTTAAAAATATAACATATGTTCTTTACTTTTTGTATTTTCTTAGCTGAGTGAAGATAATTACTTTTTCATCATGCATTACCAAGGAGATTCAGTGCAGTTCCAATGCTATGAAGACAGACGTTACTACCTATATGTGAATGACGACTCACTTGATATTCGCAAGCCGGAAAACAAAGAACCCAACGAGGACAAAAATTTTTACTTCAGGGTGTCATATTTACAGGAAAACTAACTTGTCTACCTTTCAGTGGCTCAAGTGTCCATACAACTACTATAATAAGGTAACAGAAGAGAAAGGAGGTTGAGATCAACTAATTTCCATTTTGGCTTAATTTTTACTTTTTTTGTAATTTCTTGAGTCACCATTTTGCATGAGTAACATCCTTCATTTCTGCACTTTCAATAGGAAAAGAGAAAGGCCAAGTTTGAAAAACGTACCAGCTGGTCAGTCTCTTTGTGTCTTACCCGCACAATTATGGTTTTAAGGACCTGAATTCTTCCGGAAGGGGAAAAGTACACAGGGGATATTTTGAAGATGGGGATAAAAAAGGAAGCATACATGTATATGAAATACAAGGCACAGTTAGCTCTCCATGTGACAAACATTTTACTTTTTAAAAAATGCCTTTTAGGAGCTCATCTGTCCTCGAGAAGAGAACTTTTAGAAGTCATTAAATGCATATGTGCATGTCCTGACTGACTGACTGACTGACTGACTTAGGGAAATGAGTAGAAAAGGTGTCTCAGGTCTAACTGAGAACAAAGGAAGAGGCTGAAGGTTAGGCAGAAGGTCTTTCTGCCTCTGTAGCTCCAAGTCAACCCACATAATCCATTATACAATTTCAGTGCCTGTCCAGCACAGCAGGTCTCTAAGAAAATGTACACAGAGCATCAGAGTCACAACGTGCAGGCAGAGGGAGGGAGAGAGGCGCATTAACAGTTGCCTGTGAACACCGGCAGAAAATTGCTCTGACATACTGAATCATAGAGGGAAATGCAATCGTGTTCAGCTGCAAAGCAGAGTGCAGAACAACACCTGAAAAATAGCTGAATGTTCAAAATGACTGAAGAAAATAAACACTTAAGTGCTTATGTGGGGTACACTGGATGAGCAATAAGAGTACCTGCCTTTTAGCAGCAAGGTCTGTCAGTGTGCAATGGAAGATGCTGACACTTACACAGCCATAGGCCATACCCTGCAAGGCGCTAAACACTTGAAATACAAGAGGGGACAAACCAAAAGCATACACAGGATCAGCAGGTGGTTAGGATCCGGCTCTCCACTGCTGCGCATAGAGTCCCACTGTGATTTAGTGGCAATTTTCTTTGATGCAAGTCATTTGGGAGTGTATGTGTATAAATGATAGGCATGATGCACCTGTAGCAAGAGTTTGCTGCTTAGTTGCAGTGGAACTACCTGCAAGCTACATAGCACTTACAGAATTGTTCTGTGTAAATGTAATGAACAACAAATACCTGAAATAGGAATACTAATGTCAGTCAATCACACTTGCAATAAGGCAAGCATCTATAGTAGACCAAAATCCAAAGGCCTGTGAGACCTTAAAAGATATTTTTTCCCTGCTACTAGCAGTGTGAGGTTTCACTGCTGGGTTTGTTGTATTCTTCAAATAGTGAAAATCATTCTGTTGCTTCCCGTGCTGACTGAACAGAACAGAACTTCTGAGTATTTCCCAAATAATGCTTACAACTTCTGGATCTGTTAAGTGTTCAGTGAAGTCAGTGTGGAGGAAAAGAACCCAAGTTCTAGATATTGACTTCAGCATACATTACGCTAGAATTAAATTATTTTAGCACTATCTATTGTTTTGCACAAGAAATAAATTCAGCTATGTTTCAGGTACAATAATTTCAGTAACTGGTACACTAACGCTTCATAGTCATACATTTGCTATTGGTAACACGATCACTTTACTAAATTACAGAACTTGCTGTCTAGATGGTAAGTTGATGAAACAATGACAACACATCATAAAGCTCATACAAAGAAGGCTAATGAAATCAGCATTGCTGAGGTCAGCAAAAAGTAACACTGACCTCAGTGAATTTTGTATTTATTTTATAGTTAAAACTTTAATTATGGTTATATGCAGAATTCTGTACTTTTACCATCTACCTTAAAAATAAGATTTTTTAAACAATTTAAAGGACAGAAGCCCTTATGGAAAGCAGTAGTGGTAATTTTGTAGAGTTTCAGATTTGAGACAGAAGATAGCAAGGTCATTTGACAATTTTTCTCAGAAAACACAATAAATTCAGCCAGCTTTGTAATTATAAATATACATAGATATACAAGTTACCAATTTCTGGATCCAAGTCTTTTCTGGATTCTATTTTGCTCATACAAACTTTCCAGACTGACATTTTCAAATTCTCACTGATCTGAGTGTTTCGTGAATGGTGGAGTTTTTATTTTGTGAGATGGAATGCATGTAGGAATTTCATTTAAAAACAGAAAATGAAAGCCAGTGAGTCTTTTAGAGAAATATAGCCTCTAACACTTTACAATACAAAAAACATTTATCCAACATTTCTAACAGTTGAATATAAAATATAATTAGTATTTTGCAGTTTATTTTCAAAACAGTACTGATATTCTTTAACTTTTACTTAGCAGATGTAATAATTATTAAAATACTAATACAAATATTTTGCTCTTATTTTTCTCCTCTTCAAAAGCTGTGCCTTAAAGAAAATACTGTGTTCTGTTAGTTGCAGAACAATTTAATGCAAGTATTCTTCATATACAGCTTCTAGTACTTTGACCATATTTGTGAGTTGTTAGAATAAAACTTGTGAGAAGAACATCAGTAACTATAAAGAATGTGATCCTTATGCTAGTTCATCTGACAAAAGTTAACCATAATAACGTATGTAAAAGAGGGGACCATATCTTCTGAGTATCTATGTGATAATTTTTCAGGAAACCAGGGTTCTTTCAATCATGGAGAAGGGAATGGCCGTGTACCGTAAAAAAACATATCACTTACAGTAAAAATCACTGAAGACTGGTAAAAGAACGACTGCATTAAAGTGTGAGTTTAGGAACTATTATCACATGTTACAGCAAGAGACCGGCAGTCAGCCTTCTAGCCCTGAAATATGTGCCTAGTATACACCTTCATTACGGGCAGCCAAAAGAACTAGAAATTAGAATTAGAAATTGTCAGTGCAATGAATGCTTTTACAGGTTAAACAAAACATAACAATCTAACATCAGTGCAATTGCAACAGTACTAAAGCTTGCAAGTAATCCAAATCAAGCAGTTTCTATTAAGGATCTTTTGTTATACAACACATCAATAGACAAAGACTGATTTATGCCTCTTCACTGCTGTGACGTTCTCACCCTTCCAATCAGTCATAGTTTGAAGTCAAGGGCCCTTTTTGCTTAGATGGCATGATGTGGTGATGCTGCCATTACAATAGATATAATAATATGTATGTAACTCCTAGTTTCCCGCAAATTTAGGCAGAAGAGTATTCTGTCCTGAGTGTTGCTGCTTGTAGATATACGTGGCATGAACTTTGAAGTAGAAGGTGGGTATAAACAGAGATTTTTTTAATATCTTGGTTTTGTTTATATTTGTCACTAATTTGTCTAACCAAAGACATCATGGGCAGGCTGAATTCCTCTGACATTTGTGTGTTTTAAACACAACTCCTCATACCGCCTGAATATATGAAGAGCTGTAGAGCAGCACATTCTCTATCAGCTCCTGTCTTCATTGCTTCTGGCAAATTACACGGGCTAACTCGTAAGACTGCAGCTGTGGATGCGCAGCTCTGACATTAACACACAGTTCATTGACGCCGTCCTTATCTAGCACCATCTCGTGGACTTCCACCGCAGAACAGTAGTAACCTTCCACCCGGGTTTTATCACATCAGCAACCTACAAAGACGTTCTCAGCAGCTGAAAACAAAAAATGTCTTTCTTTTTCCAAATCCTGATATTTATTTCCATCTGATATAGGGCCTAGATATCTTGTGTCTGGAATGACTGAAGGGGGCAGCCAAGCAGGTCAAGGAAAGAAAACTTTCCCTTCTTCTTCGGTATTTGCAAGGCGGTATTTGCAGTACTATGTTTGGTTTTGGGCTTTGCAGTGCATACTGGAGCAAGGCTGAGCAAAGGGATGAGGATGGTTAGGAGGATGGAGCATTTGAGGAGGCGAGGCTAGAGCGGCAGGGTTTATTTAGTCTGGAGATGAGAAGGGTGAGTCTTCACCTAGCTGAAGGGGGATTGTAGAGAAAACGGAACCAAACTGTCCTTAGATGTGCACAGCATAAGGACAACAGGCAGTAGTCACAAGCTGTAGCAAGGGAAATGTTGACTGCCTGTAAAGAAAAAAAAAAGAGATAAGGATATGTAGGAATTAGAACAGGTTTTGTGATTATAAAGTGTCCATCTTTGGAGTTTTTCAAAATTCAGCTGGACTAGGCTCTGTGCAACCTCATCTAACGCTGAAGGCAAGCCTGGTTTGAGCAGGTGGTTTGACAAAATGACCTCCAGGGGTTCTTTCCAATGTACATTATATTGTGATTCTATGATTCAAAGGCAGCTTCAGTGTCATAGAACTCACAGACTATTGAATCCAGAGAGAAAAGTATTCAATACAACCTTACACAAACCTACAGAAGAACCACACAAAAGCAAATAAAAGAAATCCTATTAGTTTCATCCCACAGCACAACGTTTTCATGACTACATGTAGGCTTGAGCCCAAGGAAATATATTCAGTGTGAGAAAAAATGTCGTTAACAAATGAAAGATTCCCTGTTGATCTCCAGAAAACTCGTATCAAAACACATGGGGCATTTCAAAGCAGAAAACGGTATAAGGAGAAAGAGGCTTTGTTTAGAAAATAAAAGTAATTGCAATATAATTATCAGGTGAATTTAAAAGCTACTGTCATTTTACCTAATTGTTTCTGGTGCAGTTTTTCTTGCAATAACAGCCTTCTCAATACCTGAATGATCTCAGGAAATACAGTAAGCACATCTCATAGGACTGAAGTGTGGTCAGTTCTGTGAGGACTCCCTCCACCCCAACAGCCTCCCCCCCCCTCCCCCAGCTATTAAAAGTAATAAATAAACCATGATTTTATTAAAGAAATCAGAATGTACATTAGGTATTCTAATAATGTTAAAAATTAAAAGATCTAATACACCTAGCTACAAGTGTCACGTTAATTCCAGAAGTTATACAAATTACTACCGGAATAATTAATTCCTGTAATAAATAGATTTTTCTTTCATAGACATTGAAGTTGTGGCTGACAGGCATAATATTTTCTGTAACACTAAGACTACTCTGTTAGGCACTACACCAGCAAAACCGACACTTTCATTGCTTTCTCTTAAAAATATTTACAAAGAGAAAGCAACTAGATTTCCAGTATTCTAGTCAAGTTGGTGTAGTGGGCTTCAAACCTAACTGTTGTCAATGCAAGTAACTGAAGTGATTAGCAGACACTGATAAGAAGAACTAAAATGTCATTTAATGTATCTTTGCTGCCAGTTTGTTTGTAAAGGGATTCTAAGTGGTTTTACAGAGACTGAATATGGGCAGTACCTGAAAAAAAGGGTGAGAAAGTCTAGAAAAGGGATTAAAATTGGAGAGAAAAATACAGAGGAAGAGAACAGATGAGAACAGAAAGACACAGTATGGAAAGCAGAAAGATAAACAAGAAAACAGTTAGCTAAAAGGTGTAAAATGGAGAGGGATAAAGAAAAAGTTTGAAAATGAAACACAGAAAGAACAGTGTGATTCTATGTGCATTCCTTCCTCCCTCTAGAAAACTAACAAATAGCAGAATAAACTACACTAACCCTGGGTAAAAATCTGTATTTCTCGCTGAGCAGAGGACAATGACTTGAAATCTCTGTATCAGTCCCACAGCTCTTTTATCATAGTACCAATAATTTCCCAAATGAGTGCAAATCCCAGTTCAAAGAAGTCATAAAGAAATGTTTAAACAGATTCTTTTACCCCTGTGCTCACCTCTGGCCCCAGGTTCTTCTATGGTTGTACAGGGAGCTGCAAATGAGATAGAGTAACTGAAATGGTGCCCTGAGGTGTATTTGTAAGATAACCGGTCTGTGCTCATACACAACAGAAATTAAATCTATTGTCTGTTGTTTGAAGCTTTAGCTCCTCAGTACACATCATGTTAGCTGTCTAAATGGCCTATCAAATTACTTTTTTCTATATGAGAAGAAATGCAGAAAAAAAAATTAAATATGGCTATCGATACCTGTGGGGCGCTTACGTTTTTGCTATTTCGAAAGTCATATGTTCTTTATTATTTGCTGCAGCTTTACTACAGAGTTTACAGGCTCTCTCAGTCTAGCTTTGTCTTCATTTTTTTGGATAGCTTAGAAACACAGAAAATAGTTAATTAGTAATTAATTATGAATTTGCTTTGGTTTCAGCCTGAGCTTCTGTATATAAAACTGTTATTTAGAAATAGGGGATATATCATTCAAAGTACAGTTTTAGAAGACCCATACATTCTGACCTTTGCTGCTTCCTTTAATGGCTGCTCCACATTTTCTATCTGAAATTAATTTAATATTTTCTTTGTAATTCTGTAATTCTCTTGAATACGGTCATACTAAATACTAGACTATTAGTCATACTGATACATTAGTACTAAACGTATTAAAAACTACCATATGTTGACAGTTAACATTATAAACAAATGTGTTCTGTATTTACAAAGTTACGCAATCTTTGCTGACCAAATTTCACTCTTAAGATAAGCCTTAGAAAGATTTTGTGGGTTTGGCTCAAGAGTACCGAAATTAATATTTCACCGTGTCACACTGAGGTGCTTTTGCTATAACTTGTTTTTCCAAAACTGTTTTATCAAGATGGTAAAAACTAGCTATGCTTTTAAAGACTATCTGACAAAGTATCTAGAGGCATTTCAATATCTGGACAGAACTCATTCTTCTCGATTATCATTTAAATGAATCTAATAATTAACAGGGATTATTGCTCAGTCTTTTTGAAACTGGAGCTTACAAAGTGTAATCTGGATGTAGCACAAAACCCAGTTCTTGCAGTAGATGAAAACAAGAACTTAAAGATTTGCTCCTGATGATCAAATGGTTCTCAAGATCAGCCATGAATTAGACAAAAAGTGATGATGTGCATCACAAGTGATGAGTAACATGTCTGAGTTCTCCCGGCTTTGAGCAGCAGAGCTGACTACACGATTTCTGGAGGTCTCTTCCAACGTCAGTTACTCAGTGATAACTGTTGGTGATTCTATTCTGTCAGAGAAACTTATGCCAGGAAAAATCTTTTCTGGAAGCAGTATTAGGAACATGGAAATGGGATAAAAATACTTTGATTGAGAATAAAACATTTGTTTGTATGAAATTTTCTTTTCAGAAGGACACTGAGCTAAATCCTCAAATATGAACCCTAAGTAACCTCTTTGTTCGTAGATTATATTATTGTAAGAGTTCTACAACATCTGCTTAATTCTTTGTCCAGTGTTGTCAGTATTGCATTATCTACTTTTTTTAGAGGTAACTGAAAAATTCATTCTGACAACAGTAGCTGTACGACCTGTACTAAAACTGCAAATATAGCTCAATAACTCTCATTGTATTCATATACCTTCCCAAGGTATTACTGGATATGTATCATGCTCCAAATGTATTGATTGGGTGGAAACCCACTGTAATTTTTCCACTTATTCCACATCTTAGAACTGTAAATACGCAAAATAGTTGAAGTTGTGGTATTGTAAACAGTGACATAGTCTGCATTGGTATAGCCTGCAATAGCACTTCACAATCCCACAGTACTTTATGAATCAAAATTTTGTAAAATATTAACATGCAATAAAGGTGAATACAAATTTTATTGTGTACATTTTAAATAGAGCAAACCAGAGACAGAAAAATGACTTAGCCGAGACCAGGCAATAGCAAATGGCAAAGCCAGAGTTCTAACTCATGGTTCCAAGTCCTGCACACATTTCTCCAGTATTGTTCTAGTGCTGAATTGCAGCTTTGTGGTATGTCTGACATCCACACACATTCTCACAGCTAAATAGTAGGATGCCAACAGATCTTCCATAACTATCAGAGCATGAACACTTTACAGTACGAACTTCAAAGCAAAACAAAGCAAAGAGTCTTGCAAAAGTACCAGTCGGGATTGATTTTGACCTTTTAGTATTGAAAAGCTTTTTCCAAAACTGAAAATCCTTTTAAGTTTTTTATTCTAATGAAGCATTCCAAGTTCCTGACAGGAAGCTAGAAAGGACTTCAACCTGAATATTGAACTTAGTTTTAACAGATGAGATTATCTACAGTGTTTAGGTATATGTGTGCTACATAAATCTCAAGAAGTTTAACAAATTTTAACTGTGGACACAGATGTGCAAGCATTGTGTTATAAAGTTTCATATATGATTATAATTGTCAGAAATTGCTTAGAAATAGAAACATTATCTGCCTTTACTGTAATGCAGCGATTTATATATATATATATACACATTCAGACACCAGAGAACTGGCAAGTTTAACAGAAGACTCATAAATGCTTTTTAGAATGCATCTGAAATTTGCTATCAAATTCGTATTTCTAATTATAATCTGTTTTGGCAAACTCCATTGAAGTAAACCTGATCTCTCCTTCCAAATGCAGCTTCTTTTATTTTCAGAGAGAGAGAGGAGAATAATCTATTGCAAACCTTTATCGTGGGTCTTTATTAAGCTCTTACACTCCAGAAGATTTTGGTCAACATATTTAGGTTAACATGACTGTGAGACCTACAAAAGAACATTCTGGAATTTGCACTTATTTTTATTAAAAAGTGGAGATACCATTTTGAGGCACTAATAACAGACATTTGGAAGAAGAAATGGCAGATAACCTGCCAGGGAGCAGCAAGGGTCAGCCTCTCTGCAAGGGAAAGTGAGCCAACGTTAAATAAAAGCAGTCAAGCACTCAGTGAGGGGAATAGATTGCCGACGGGGATTACAGAGAAAGAGGGTTACAGGCTTCTAACGGCAATTACAGCCTGCTGATGTGTTCAAGGGCCCTGCCACCATATCCCTTACAGAGACATAAAAAGATATTTGGTTTATTATAAAAGAATCAGTTTATTAAGTCAAAGCGTATTTAATGTGCCTTGCTTTATTACACATATTTCTATTTCTATAATCCTTTTTTGCTTTAAATTTAGCCATAAATTTAACCTACGTATATTTGTCTTAAGTCTGTTACGGTGTACTTTTTAATAGGTGACAAAGATCAGGAAAAATGAGCTAACTTTATGCAGCTTTCCCCTTGATTACTAAAAACACATTTAAAGCTTTGATAGCTTTGAACTGACAATTTAGAAATACAGACACACTGTATCTTCCCTATAGGCCATCTGCAAACCTAAGTGGCAGTATATTTAGCTTCACACTGAAGTCAGTATATCTTGGGCTTCAGTCCTGTTGTCTTTATGGCATGACAGGGTCCAGTATCTTTACAGGCAAACAGATGATACGACAATGTTCTCTTTCGTCTTTTAGTCGTCTGTTCAATTTCCGAAAGCACTACTTTACTTCATGACGATGAACTAATCTTTTCATTTACAACCTAAGATTAATTTTAATATATTTGTCAACATTTTTCAGCTTCTATCTGTCAATACCCTAAACCTAGTTACATGACTTGAAGTTGACTTGAAATTTAATTTCATAGGGCCAGGAATTTACCATGGATTGCTGAAAGCGATGAGCTACCTGTGTAAACACAGAACAACCACAGAAAAGGGAGGGATCAGCTGAGTCATAAAGTCTGGTTGTGAAATTGGAGGCATAATAGACATTTAGTTTCTAGCCATTCAGCCCAGAAGCACTTTTACTCCCTATGCTTCCCTTCAAATCACAAAATGCTTTAAAATCCACAAAATGTACAATGCTTTATAGCAGAGAGCAGGTCAAACACAGGAATACACTATAACCCTTATCCTTTCTTGCCTGTAATCCTATTCTCTCTATCATTTGTTACACTCTCCTATCATGTCTTACTTTAAACAGAAATCTAAACACACTCTGTTTGAATAACTTCTCAGTGAGGTCCCAGTTCTGACTATGGATCCTTAATCCCTAAATAAATACAATGAACAATTTACTCTTCTAAAAACTCTAGTAATAAGATTTATTTTTAACAGTAAGGATGAAGTAGGCTGTTGACAAGCAATTCTCTTGCTACCAACATGGAGCTACTTTGTGGGCAATTCTGTAGTACTAGTGCAGAACAGCTACTGTTTACCTAACAAGTTGCTGATAAGAGAATCCACAGGCATATTGGTGTAATTCAATTGTTAAACCCAATTATACACCTTATCACAGTGGGATATGCATTTGGCAGATGAAGAGATTGTTAGCTGTACACCGAGATGCTAATTTATAAATGGTTAATATGCAAACAATGTCATTACATAAATCCATTCTGTGTGTTACTTAACAGTCGACGAAGGCCAAAAGCATTTTGATGAAGGCATTTTTGGGAGTGAAGGCAAAGAGATTGCAATGTAGGCTATGATCTGAGATTTAACAGTGGCACCGGTGATGCTTTTTAGCCAGTCCCCACCTCCCTGCACCATCCTTTCCATAGTTATCATGCCCATCTTGTTGCTGGCATTTGGACAGTTTCTGTTTGTGTTCAGCACAAAGAAAATAAAGATATTACTAAGGTGATTTGTGGTAAAGATGTGGTGGTAATGAACTCCGTTGTCCCTAATGGAAGGCATGTCCCTGAGTCCTCTACACTCCACTGCTGAACTGTAAAATTCACCTGCATTTAAAGATGCTAAATGTGACCGTACTGCTGAACGCAGTGGTACTGCTGAACTGTAAGTTTCTGTGGGTTATGCTTCAGCTTGTGTTAGAACACCAATGTTTTTCACGCTGCTCTTACTTTGGCCTAAAATAGGCCAAATCACCCATCACACTTTTAGAAAAGTGGTGCACACTAGTAATGCACAAGCGCCTGAAATCATTAAAAAAGAAGCACATCAGTTTCTGGGCCAGATTGACCAGGGTGAAGTGGCAGGGAGGAGCTGGCATTAGAAAACAGTGGCTCTGAGGTTTTTTGTTCGGAACCTACTAATGTTGGCAGAGGCAGACTCTAGAAAGGCTTTAGGGCTACTGTGAATTACAGTTTCTCAGATCTCCCAGTAACTGCTCTGCTTCTTGGACAGTTGCCAAAATACAGTGAAGACTGTATTTCAATCCTCTTCTGTTTGAATGGATCTTTAACATAACAACAAGAGAATAACTTCCCTTAAAACAAGAATATACAGTGCTAAAGCCTCATGTTTGGCGGAAGAAGGTCAGAGGGAGATGTAAAACCTGCAAGTAATTTTAACTCGTGTTTTGAAATCCATTTACTTTGAAAATAGGCCCCTAGCTGGAATATGAGCTCATGGACTCAAAATTTAATCTCAGAAATAAAGTAGCTCTTTCTCAGGGTGCACTATGAAAATGCTTTGCACTCTCCAGTAACGTGTAGGATCAGCAAACAGATTAATCAAACACAGGTTGGTGCTGCCTCATAACCAAAGTCTGGTTTATTATAAAAGGTGTTGCTACTATACGCAACACTTTTGGCAAACTCCATTGAAGTAAACCTGATCTCTCCTTCCGAATGCAGGCTCTTTTATTTTCAGAGAGAGAGAGGAGAATAATCTATTGCAAACCTTTATCGTGGGTCTTTATTAAGCTCTTACACTCCAGAAGATTTTGGAGTGTAATTCCACCTCACTGTTAACAACTGTGCGGGAAGATCATAAAAAACCTGAATCCTTAGACGGAAAGATACACCTCTTTCTGCAGGACTGTTTTACATTCTCATCTAGCGGTTTAGTTTCTATAAAGGTGTTGCGCATATAGTAGCTATGAATCCTAGAACATACTGATACATTTCTAACAGTAAAAATAAGCCTATGAAATACATTCTATAACAGAGCAGTCATTTTAGTTTGAGTATTTTATTTATCAGCCCCACTATGGAAAATGATTACATGTTCTTACCATTTTTTAAAAACCTGTTATTATATTCTGAAGTCAGACTTCTTCACCACCCCCAGACCTTTACAAACATGTGCAAGAAGGATACGTTTTGGATTGCTTCCTCTCAGTTCTGCTGGAAATCAATACAGAAGGTCTGTTTGTTGATCTTTCCTCCCCCAACATATAAAAAAGCCCAGTGTTGGCAAGAAACTGTATTATTCTAGCCAATACTACAAAAAATAAAAAAAAAAGACTAGAAACAGACAAACAACAAACAAGGAGGCCAAGGAATAAAATTACCATGAGAAAAGCAAGCACCATTTTCTATCTGGTTTGAGTTAGCAGGAAACGTGGCATGCATCGTATACTATATCAGGTCTGAAAGCCTTGTCTTATAGCAGCATGAACTGTTTTGCCAGCATTGACTAAATTATCAAATTGTTCCTTTTAACTAAGTGGATGTTATTGACAATTCCTTAACATTTGCTTTTAAATGTAGTTATTTTGCAGAAAATATCTTTTCAAACAGCCTAAACTGGATTTTATTGGACTGATAGAAAGAAAGGACAAAATAAAATGGCACTGTTTTATTCAAAATACAGAACTGGACTTCCTGTGAGATAATTAGGTGAAATATGGTCACTTTGCAGCATATTTCAAGATGTTCTGGACTTACAGTATAGTTAGATAACTTTGGGAGGCAGACTAGATAACTTTGGTGCAGAGGATCCTGACACATGACTTTCTACCTCACTTTGTCTGAATGAGGGAATTCAGCACAGGATTGCATTGTGCACCTTTGAATCAACACATGCACAGCTCTGTCCAAATGCGATCCATACCTATTGCAATACTATTATGAAAGTATTGCTCTTCCTGATGACAGGGATCAGCCTGCGTGCTGTGGTTTTCTTACAGAAAGGCAGTTTCCAGTTTGAACTTGCAGAATACCAGCAAACCACCTGAGCTGGATGTGGAAGTAATTTGGTGGTCATGTAAAGAACAGGGATCAAACTGCACAGAGGAATAGCACTTGCTCAGTTCTCCATTCCCAAACTACAGGGCAGTAAAAAGCTGAAAAAGGAGGAGTGTTTCTCCTGGGAGATTTGATTTTCAAGTGCTTTAATTTCTCAATGAAAATAAATTATTAATATTAGCATAAACACAAAAAGAGTTATCCAATCCAGTCTTCCTCCTGAAATGTAAAATAACTGCATTTTGAATGCAATAGAATCAAACACATTTTCAGAAACTAAAGGGGTGCTCCTCAAAAAGTCCAAGATTCAGCTGGAACAGCAGAAAAACATGACTGTTAACAATTTAACACAATTCTGAGCGAAGCTTTCAGCCAACACAGAAGGAGATAAATTGTATCCAACAATGTTGTTTATGTGTCCAACAGGCAAATTTGCATAGGCATGTATGACAAAATCCACAGGAGGAAATTGCTGACCAAACCAATGTAAGGCTTTGTAATGCTATGTTAGCCAGAGCTATAGTTCATACACTACAGCATTAAGAAATGATACCCTGCATAACTGCGTATGTAGTTCTCAGCTTTGTATGTGCGTTTTTTTTAGACCCATGAGAGACTTACGGACTTCCAGACTCTGTAGTAAAGTAAATAAAGAAGTTTACAAGAGTGATTAAAACATTCTTAAAGCTTTCAAATTTTTACATCAAAAAGACAGTGAAGTAACAAATATTATTAATGACATTTATTATTGTATGCATAATACAAGAAAATTAAATTTTATCAACATGACCTTGACATATTTTTGTTCATTGTGGAACTACATCAACTATTTGACATTGTAACCTGGCTAAATTCAGAACTTTTTCACATACTTACCTAGACAACTCATGAAGATTATCCGAAATTTTCTTTGCTTACCTTGTAGTAAAAGGTGAATTAAAAAAGACAAAGTCCTTGAAGTTGCCTGAGATATAAAACTTAAGGACACACTTACTTCATAAACTACACTTACTGTTAATATCAGGTGAGCTTCAGCAAAGGATGCTGTTTTATACTGCCAGTTTTTAATGGTGATCAGAAGAGAAACACGCCTCAGAGGAGCATACCATACAGGAAGGAATAAAAATTTGAAAGCCATCTCTGGTTTTGCGCTGCATTCTTCTTACTTTTTCAATTAATAGTTGCTCAGTTGCATGCTTCACTAACTTTGCGATTATATCTAACATTATAACTATTTAAGTGATTCTTTGCCAAGAAACAAAGTGTTTTTACCAAAGATCAATCCCTGATCATGTTTTGATCAGTAAGAATGATGGGAAAAATCTACTATGTGCTAGGTTATTGGGAATGAAGAGAAATCTTAATTTTCTTTTCAATTAACATTTTTTTCCAGGCTTAGGAAAGACTGGCAATTTCTCCTCACTCCTTGAGCTATAATCTCATATTTTCTAGATTGCAGATCTCGTGCTGCTATGGCAGTAAGACTCATATTTTCCATTGCTTTTCAGTTTACTCTGGTAAGTGAACAAATCATATAGAAATCATCTGTAAATCTTCTGTAAGAATCTTTGAAAATAATCTAAATAAATCTCTAGCAAGAATTCAGAAACTTTTTAAGTTCAGTTAAAATATCACAGAATCATAGAACCACAGAATGGTTTGGGCTTGAAGGGACCTTATATGTCACCTAGTTCCACCCCACCCTGCTGTGGGCAGGGACACCTTCCACTAGACCAGGTTGCTCAGAGCCCATCCAACCTGGCCTTGAACACTGCCAGGGAGGGGGCAGCCACAGCTTCTCTGGGCAACCTGTGCAGGTGCCTCACTTGCTTATCACATGCTTTAAACTTACTTATCACACACTTCAAGCTAAAAACATTAGGATTAAATGGTATTTCAGAATAGAAATCAAAGGGAAGAATGAATATCCTCCAACCTCATTCATTTTTATGTGATACATTTCCGTTTCCATTACGTAAACTGAAAAAAATATGAAGCTTGGTGTTCACGGTTTAAGTGAATGAGTATTCTAGAAAATGCAGCTCCATACTCTGATTTTCAAAGACTTTCACGGTTTTGGGAAAATTAGTTCTTTACACAAAAGTTAAAGGAATTTGGCATTTAATAGTACAAGCAGGTTTTGGGACAAAAGGACAACACCTAACATCTTGCAACCAAAAAGGCAGAAAAAGCTGACACATTATAGATTCGTCTTGGCTGTGTGTTTCACAGCCGTCCACGGGATGGCTCCCTTACCGCTCTCTGGTTTCGCATTTCCTTCAGCACCGCATTTCCACGCTGCAACTGCCAGTTCCACTGCCTCGGGAAACTTTGCTCAGAAGAAATGAAAAAATATCTCCGTTTCTGGTCCTCTGGTTTGCACGTGCAAGGTGTCCTCCCAAAGCCATGAACTTCAGTTTTCTGTACAAAAAAGTGGCTGACAACCTGTGAGTGTAAAAGATGGTGGAATGGTTATATATATAGCAGCCACCCCCCCCCCCCCC
>Ga0065711_1041236_pt1 | contig 16299 bp, 6 predicted proteins | sample Hoacrofraction12_FD_59098 | JGI IMG/M metagenome (GOLD analysis project Ga0065711, IMG submission 59098) | Hoatzin crop microbial communities from Cojedes, Venezuela - Epithelial fraction 12 v2 (version 2) | ecosystem: Host-associated > Birds > Digestive system > Esophagus > Crop | place...
AAATGTATCATGTAGATGTTATCACTTCAGGTGGTCAGAATCATTGCACAACCAAAACAAGTCTTGGTTCTTTGTGAATAATTGGGACGGTTGCAAGACAAGGGACTCCTGAATAATCCCTTTAGGCGGCTGGGCCTTGGGAGAACAGGTATGCAAACTACAGAGATAAGGAGGCTGCAGGATAATCTGAAAACCCTGCCGATCACCGAGAGACGCCAAACAAACATGTGCGACGGACATTACCTTATAGTAATGAGTTCTCGAAAAAACCATTACTATGATAAGCATTTCTTGGAAATGTAATTAATATGTATGTTAACATAGCATAAATACCTAGTAAGTGCGTCTCTTTGGTGCACACGCTTGGAGGAGAGATTCCCTGTGTGCCCAGCGCCGTAATAAAAAATAACTGCTTAATAGTCTTCCGACTATTGAGTCTTCAATTCCGGCTTTTCACGGCATCAATATCAATATATGCCTTATGACTGGAATGATTTGAGACATTAATACCACTGACCACCTCTAACTGTTGATCTAACACGTGGCGGGTTTGAACACCAGAAGCCTGGTAAATCAAAGAACGGGGGACAAAAAGAGATTCCTCACATCTCTCTAGTTATTTAGGGGCACTAAGTGAGAGAAACAAGACAATATGGAAGACTGGAATATATTTTCAGAGTTGAGAAGAAGGTGAGAAAAGACTATGAATGTCATATGTGTTATCCACAAAGGACATCCTCATCAGAATGCTGGCAGTGTTTCCCCGCTCAGACCCAAACCTTATGTTTTACACTTAATTGAAGCTGACAGTTTATTAGTGCATTTATCTTCTTAACGTTAACATGTAGAAAAGAAAATGTAATACTATAAAGTCATTCTCAGTCATTTTGCTTCATCTTGCTGAAATAATTAGCAGAACCACAGCTTAAATAGGCAGGGGTATTAAATTTAAAAAAAAATGAAATTGCTGCAACTCAAGAAAACAGATCTGACAGTAGTCAAGCAATTCATCGGTGCCAGGAAGTACACTAAAAAGTTGAACAAATTATCATTTCCATTTGCTGCCACTTTGATTCAGTGCAAACTTCAAAAGTGTTAGTCTAACATCATGAATTTCAGTATAGAATCGAAGTTCACTCTAGTAATAATCAGAAAATTGAGGAGTTTCTTCTAAGTGACTAACAGATCTGTCATTGCACCAATGAACAACTGTATCTGATGAGAGAGTAACAGAAATTTTGGATATTAGAAATGAATACTAGGAAACCATCATTTCTATGACTGACCTCCTAAATTAAGTATCAGACTTCAACAGGTTGTGCAGGTTTTCAGACTGGCACTTCGGAATTTACTGGTTTGAAAGTACAGACTGTAATTACCTAGCTAAGTGACAAAACATGGAACTGAGTGACCTCGTTTAGTTGCTTGAGCTTATTAGTCAGTTCATGCATCTCTTCTAAGTTATACTGAATAGCCCCCAAAAGAGATCATAGATTCTACTTTCTCTGGTTGCCAAATTCCACCGGCTTCAAACTGGCTGCATATAACAGTGGACTAGATCTGTGCAACAAGAATAAGTTCACAGAACTAAAACAAAATCCTCCAGGAAATCCAAATTGGGTTACAGTGAGAGGAGATTGAAAAGCAAGTGCAAACACACCTAATCTGTGATTGAGCAACCTCTGAAGGAACATGGTAGCTTATCACGGGTTCAAAAACCACGGAGAAATGAAATGCACCAGAAGTTGGAGCAAAGAGTGCATAATCTAAAGAAAAAGAACTATAAGAAGACCAGATCGAGCAATCTATGCAGAGAAGTGTGCTTCAGAAATGTGAAGAAAGTCTGTGACATTCCTCCCTTTATTCTGTTGCAGTCCACCAGAGCAGAATGTACAAACATCACACAGCTGGAAACCATGGGCTCCTCTCTCCATTGGGAAATATTTCCTTTCACACGAGTTTCCATCCTATTACTGCTTTCCCCAGTGACATAAGAAAAGGGAATATCTGGGTTGCACTATACTAGCTGGCAGACAGCTGCAGGGATTCCCAAATTATACTCATTTATGGTGGTCTCCAGTGATGAAGGAGAGAGGACTGGGGAAGCAAATAAGTGTCTTCAAGCCAGCCTTGGTCCAGTCCTGAACTGAAATTCAACTGAAGACCACTTGCCTCTTTCTACCTGGAAGCATTCTCTGGCAGGACACAATATGAAACACCACCACTTCAAAAAAAATACTCAAGGCAACAAGTCTGAAGATATGAAAATCGTTACCACTCTACAATGATAGTTTTAATAGACAGAATAGCAGCATCCGATGGCTGTCTACACAATCACTTTCTCCATACTCAACAGCAAGGACAAGCTAAAAAGTGTCACAGAGACCTATCAGCCCCCAGATCATCAGGCCCAAAATGGCTCCAAGCAGAGTAAGGCTGACTCATGTCGGCAACAAAAATCTAGGTGTATATGACAATTATTGCTGAAGTTCACAATTTAATTCCACAGATCTTTCTCCAGAACTAACTTTACAACACAGATTTTATGAAAGCTAAATCCAAATGAGTATCCTCTGAGAAGAAATCTCTTATGAGAATGAAAAAGTGTATGCTTCCTCTTTCACTTTGCATTAAATAAAAAATTAAAAATACTTTAATATTAAGTGTTTTGGAGTAGCTACATAAAAATAACAAACTGAAAACCAAAAGGGTCCGCAGATTTACGTTCAATAAATGCTTTATATAGGGGTGTTCTGAAACTGTGGCTAAGTAAAATAATCTAAAACTACCATGTAAAACAAATATACACCACACCAAAATTTGATCTGACACTCGCATATTCCTTCATGAATGTATAGTTTTGTGAAAATATAAATAAAGCAGAGTATAGCTTTGTTATTCATGGTGACATCATTCCCAGTAGGAGACTTCCCTGGAAGCAGAACATCTCTCTCTGGCTTCACAGTCCACCTATCTAAAAGCTATTTTTAGGATCTCTGAATAATAGCTATGTTTACAGAAACACACAGAAGACTCATATTTTAAGTGCTATATGTAGCAACGGAAGATATACAAAGATAACATGTCCTTTTTAGTGATGAAGAAAGTCTTATCTCTAAAACTTGTTCATTGGCCTTGCAGGTCTTAGTATTTGTGACATATCAATTATAATCCAGATTCTTTCAGACGGTCAAATTTTCTTCAGAAATTACACTAGAATTAAGAAAAAGAAGAAGAAAAAAGAGATTTCTGTAGTGTTTCTGGGCCTTTACTTTATTTTTGCACTCTCCAGATAATTCATTTTTCAGTGCTCAATCAAGATGGCACTATGCCTTGCTATGTTACACAGCAGAATTCCCAGAGGCAGTAGGGATTAAGCAGGCAGCAGAGTGTGACTTTGCACTGAGGTTATAACCCACTTTTAGACAAAGGTAACCTAGCTCAAGAGGAACAGCACTGGGGTTTTCCTGAAGAGCTATCTCACCTGAGACACTGTCCACACAGTCCAACACCATGCCTAATAGACGCATAACCTCACTTGGAAAATTATATGGAGTCTCCCCAAACAGTACTTTACACTGCAGCAGCCTTCCCTAAACTCTAAATATCCATTACTCATTCCAGTCCCAATACAGTCTTCCTGTATTTTGAACCCTTAAAATAGACGGCACAGGGAAGTCTTGGTGTTTCTTATTGTTTTTAAATACTGGAATTAAGTTTGAATGTCACAGTCAGTCTTACCTCCAGTCATCTTTGGTTAAATTTGCCAGGATGTTCATCTCTTCCTCTTGCATGAGTCTATAAGCAGCACTTACGTGATGATTTTCAAGAACAGAACGATCATTGTACAATATTGCAACATCTGACCTAGTGTTAAAAAAAAAAAAGGCAGAATTTTCAATAGCATCCTGATGATGGCACTGGGGAAAGTAGGACTGTGTATTCTTTATGAGAACTAAGGACTATATATATCAAACTATATTTATTTCTTCCTATTGTATCAAATACTGATAAAGTGTCCATCCTAAAGGCATAAAAACTTCTCATTATACCATCCTACATACTGTTTGTAGGAAAGTCATATTTTTAAATCTGTAATGTCTTATTTATCTGATAGAACTGTGACAAAAATTTGTGAGGAGATCTTTGAGCTTCTTGACTGCAGACAGGATCATAGAGCAACAGAAATTCTCTAAATAGGCTACTCAAGAGTACTTTTTGGTGATATTATCATTTAAAACGCAATGCATTCGCCAACTCATAGTATGGATATTAAAAAATTACTACCCCTGTTCTGAGAGTTGTGTTTTGGCCCATCTCTTGTCAGAAAAAAACGCCAAACCTTGAGCCTCATAATAAACAAATGGACATGATGCTAAGCTGAGATTTCATTGCATTCAAGTGCTTCCTAAAGCCAGACCCTTATCATAACATCAGCATCCTTGACAGCATCTTTTCCCTCTTAGTTAAAGACTAACCTACAATACCAAAATGACATACAGATTTTCACAAATTCTGTTGCAGTATAGATTTATCCTAGCTAGCTTCAAACATCATTAATTCTCAGGGAATTCGTTTCCCCAAGACCTGATCTGACTTGTGAAACAACCTTGGGTTTCCCCTCTCTGCTGCACTTCTGTTCTGATAAAACTGTTCCTGAGTATTTCAGTTTGGTCAGCGGAAAAGTCTGCAGTAGAAGCAAGGTGAGATGACTTAGCAACACAGCTTACTATGATATTAATAAGGTAAAGTCAAACTCTTGTTGTGTTGAGCAATCGTATATATTCCGTGTAAACACCCATGTATAAAGTACAATACCAAGGAATCAAAAAAAATTAAAATATGACTGGAAACTTTATTTAGAGGGAACAAACCATAAGCTACCTAAATAATAAATATGTTTACATCCATAAGCCTACTAAAATCATGGGAAAATCCGTGCTTTGCCAATCAATCACATATGTTTATGAAGCACACTTTGACTCACATGGCTACTTTCTGGCTAGTTAAAAACAGTGCTAAGATTTGCTATGATTACAACCAACTTTTCTCAGGCAAAAGAAGCCTGGAATCATGGCCCTGGGATGCCACATCACAGCCACGTTCCACCAGGAGGGAAGAATGAGCTCCATCTCAAAACAAATACCTGTTTGCAAGTATGCCCAAGTAAAATTCAAAGGCTAACAGCTTAATTCATTTTCCACTTTTGCAATACTTCAGAGCAAAATATTAAGGACAAAAATAGAAAAGTAATATAAACTTGGAACAACAAACTGAAGTTTATTTTTAGCCAGACTATGCTGAGGCAGAGAAGAATTATGTCTTTATTTCAGCTGCAGATCTAGAACTTGTTCATTATTGAAAAGCACATCTCGGGGCACAAGTATGTTACAGATTTAATTTAAATGTAACCATTGGGCCTTTTATCCGTATAGGTGAGTGTGAAGACGCTTCAGTTCAAACTAGTAGTAGTAGTATTTCTAGCACAGAGCTGTTTTGTTAGAATACGCCAGTGCTTTGCTGAAATTCTTTTTCAAGAGCAGGTAAAGAAGACTCCTCAACTGAGAATGCTAAAAACAAAGTATAGCCTAGTGTGAGAGAACAATAAGATGCTTTGTACTAGGCTAAGCATCAGCTGTACCATTTATCACCCAGTAATGGATTGGTCCATGTTTTCCTTTGAGAAGTTGGAAATATTTTAAGGGATAGAGGTATATGCTGTTGTTCTGGCCCAGAGGTTAGGACGACATGCTGCCTGCATGAGAATGCAGCTAGCCTGACTTTCAAAATGGATTTCTTTCTAGATTTCTTTTTTGTAACTACTGCAGTTGCTGTCAAAACATGTTAGGAGAAGACTCTTGGTAAGGATTTTTAAAGCTGTACTTGAAGGTTTCTCCCTCTGTACCAGGACCCTGTAATTTTAATACACAACTTCAGCTCAATGTGGCATGTGAAGTGCAGACACACTGCTGAAAGTGGTACTTTTCTGAGGACACTGTGGAAGAAATTTTTGAGTTGAAAGTATCAGAATTTAAGCAAGCAAATAGAGGGGTGAGGGGTTTTCAAGTCTGTATTCTGAATCTTTTTGAAAACTCTCTTGACATATCAGCTCCAAAACATACTGATTTCAAACATTATGGAGCAAACTCCTTACTTTTCCACACTGTTTTTGTTCACGTGAGCAGTCCCATTAATTGTACAGAGGTCAAGGAAGTAATTTGTAAAATCAGGAATGACCTGGCTACTTCCTGGCTGTATCAGTAAAAGGCATGAAACCGTTCAGACCAATGAAGAACAAACTCCAGATATGACTTAGGAGACCACTTCACTTACCTTGTCTGAATATGAAAATTATTTGTGGTCCCAGTATGTTCATAATCATGGACGGCAGCTGCAAAGATCATTGCTAAAATTTCCAGTTCTGTGAGCCAGTGCTGGTAAATGAAAAAAAAACCTTAGTCATACTTGCTACAATAGCCTAATTCAGATTAAACACTACAGTACTGGAAATGTTTTGCATTACCTTCAATTTAAGTAAACTTCATTCTCGTCTTATTCCAGGTAACTATATATCCATAACACTTCAGAATCATACAGTAAGTAATGCCTTGTATTTATTATGATTTCTCTAAGACCAAGTGAATGTCCTTATGGTCTCTAGCAAAGTAAATACTGGCAGTCAAAAATCTAAGAAGTTATTAAGATAATTACACAGTATACTTTGTAGCTGTTTTGAGCAGGAAGTATCTAATCTGCTAGCCCATACATGGCACTTGCCAAATTATGGTATATTCATCTAAAAATTTGATATGAAGTTAAGGTTATAATTTGTCTCTCAGTGAACAATATATACAGTTTATAATAAATTCTAGGTAACAACATCAGCATTAACTATATTTTACCAGTGTACATAGCACTAAAATTAGGCCCACGGGAGATTTTTCTATTCTAAATTTTATTATAATTTGTACTAACACCAAAAAAAAGGTGCATAAGGCTGGTAAACTGTTACACAGAACAAAAGGTAATATAGGTCATCTCCACAAAAAAATGCAGACCGTAGAGTTCTGTGCACTGTTATACCTCTTGCTAACGGAGGCTGTTCTGTATTGCTCAGTTTGTAAAATAACCTTTGCTATTTTGTCTTTCAAGTTCTATTTCTTGAATGATAAATCATCTTTGAGGAGAGAATTTACTCCATCTAAAAATGGGGGCAGAAAAATCATATGATAATTAACCCCCACAGTCACAGGACTGATTAAGTCAAATGCCAGTCAACCATTTCCACACATATTTCAGATGTTTTTAGTGTAGAAGTAAGCTTCTGTACTAAAGGATCGAAGAATGATCTCATCCTTATGTACCCATATAGGCACACACATGTATATGAATGGATATAATGTGTATAAACTGCCACAAGTAGTATAAGATGCCAATAGTAGTACTTCTCTCAAAGAAGAAGTAAGGAAACAGTCAGGATTCATAAGCAATGTGAGAATAATGAAATGGGTCATTCAGCAACAAAATAAGACTGCTGAGGAACAAGAAGTACTGGCTGTTGGTGAAGCAGTATAGATTAAAAAAGGTCACAACAGAGGAATGAGAATGTACTGTAAGCAGTTCTAGAAATGGAAACGATGACCTTCATGGTATTGTGTGTCACAAGAAACCAGGCCATGGTCAGGCTTGGCTTTCACAATGTTTTCAACATACCAAGTAGAATAGAAACCCAGAAATTATTAGTAACAAAAGCAAAACATAAACTTTTTCTTTAAGATGCCTTTTCAAAGATCACCTTTTTTAGTAACCAAAATTGGTGCTACACAATGCTTCTGTAAGTGAAAGAGCATTCCTTACAAACAAGATCTATGGGCTACACAGAAGTAACACATGGTACTATACGAAAGCAAGTATTCTAGAAACTGTAGCTGTACAGTCCTAATTCAGATCAATATTCAAATCGGAGAATCAGAGAACTACCTTAGCTAAAGGATTTCTAAGGAAGCATGAGAAGCTCTTAGAGAGACGATTAACAAGTGTTTTTCTCAAAGCGAGAGGGAAAAGCAGGTATCTGGAGGTCTGCAAGACTGCAAAGAGTTGGAACCTGCTTCCCTCCCGGAAGATACTATGCCATGCCGGTGTAACACTTATTGGAAAAGATTTTTTCTATTGAGAGATGTTTTCCAGTATTATAAATTGCTTATAAGTAAATAGATACTTTTCAAGTTTTTATGAGCTCTGGTTCAAACTATTCTTTTAAACAATGATGGATTAAAAAATGAGTAAGAAAGGGCGTCTGACAATGCACTTATTGACAGTAAAGACATTTTTTCCTTTAGTTTGAGCAATACAGGTACGTGGGAAGAGAAAAGGGATGGTGGGAAGATGATCGATGACTCAAAAGTTCTTTAAAAGATGTATTCCCTGGGACTCGGATTCTTAAATCTTTATAAAGATGAAGGCTTCATAAATGCAAGCTTCAGTTACATATTTCAGTCGTATCATCTGGGATTTAATCTCTTGGGAAGGTTAATAGATTGTGTGCCATCTGTGATATCTAACTTTCTAACACATTGATCTGAGGTGGCTGGATCTTGTTTCTTAAGATAGACAGTAACTTTTGGAAAATAAAATGATAATTTTATCTTTAAATGTGACACTGAATATGTGTTATTCTTCACTGGAATCTCTCTAAAGGCCTGTGGAGAAGCATAAACTGACCAGCCAAATTTCTTGGCAAATGCTGAAATTAGGCTGTTTTCCAGGTGTCTATAAAGGATACAAAATTTATGACCTCAGCAACAGGAACTGTGAAAAGGGTTTTCTAATACCCAGCTTTCTGAAACACTTGCTTCAATATGTCTTTCGAAAGTGAATGAGGAAGACAGCAATTCTTTGTCAGATTTTGGAGTTAGTATCAGTTCCTTAAGATACAATGAAAGCAGAAGGACTTCAAATTGCATGCCAGTCTGCAAAAACCACACAGGGATTTGGTATAGAATTGCACCAAATTGACTCCAGCCCAGGTATTTGTTAGAAGATACAGCAGAGTTAAAGGAAGCATTACAATGGACATACTGTGAAAACCCTTATCTTGAGAAGCAAACTTTGAATCGTTATTGAGTAGGGTTCTGCAGGGTTAACCAGGCAACAGGGAAAAAACCCAACAAGTTAAATAGAACATTTGGATTATACTGATGCGTTCTCAAACTGCAAATGACATTCGGGACAGAAATACTTTGCAAGCTGCAGAATCACTAGGCCTTCTTTCAAACACTGATTTCTATAAACGTTCCTTCTGCCTGGCAAGCTACATCTGTTAGAAGGCACTCTTGACTAACTGTTGTCCTAGTTAGATATCTTTCTAAGAACTTTCCGTATCTTAATTCAACAATTCAAATGTGAATATTTAAAGCCTGGTCTAATTTTACAGGAATATTTGTAACAGTGTTGCAACATTAATGAGGTTTTACAGCAAAGCAACAGCAATAAAGTCTAAGCTTTTCTGAAAATGGTTGTCAAAATCACATCAAAGTGCAGTTACCAGGTTAAGATGCTAATATTGTAAAACTTCAGTTGGAGAGGCCTTTCTCATTCTTGCGTGCACCTGGTAGAATAGCAGATATTCAAATACGAAACAGATTCCTTCATTCAGTGTTCAGAGAGACACAATGTGTGTTGCAAATTTGTTTAATCAATGGCTAAACATGCCAAATTGACTAGGATAGTTCTGGAAGTTGGAACCTTGTGCTGGCATCACAAAGAACATCTGAATACTATGGTGTTTTCTGAAGGACAGAGGGGCACAGTTACAATGGGCCAAAGGGATACTCATGATGTATAATACAACAAAGGGATTTTCCTCCCTGTTAAGTTGCTGATCCAGGTGTATAATTGTGACAAATACATGTCTCACTCCACTTAACACTTGCAGTTGATATTACAGTAGGAGACAAGAGTAGGTTAGGAACCATAATCTAATCTCTTCGAGATTTTTCTTTTATTAAAATATTATTTTGACAGGTGAACATTGTATACAACAACTTTGGTTTGGAGTCATCTCGGCAAGAGCTGTCTAGCCTATGCTGCAGTCTGATATGTAAGTCCTCTCTTAAGAAAACATCTCAATGTGAAAAAGAATTTTGGCTAGAGAAGACTCCAGGCTTCACTCTGCAAGTAGTACTTGTGTTAAAATGTAGCTTTAAAAACTTGATGCTTAGGAACAAAACACTTCCTACAAACAGTAGAATTAAACCCTGCAATGCCTAGGGACTTCTTCTTGCCTCCACTGAGGCAAAGCTTTCAGTGAGAAAAGCCTTAATATAAGTGAATGACTGTCATTTATTGTGTATATATTGGAGCACAGACATCTAGTCAGCCCTAATATTTTCCTTTTAAAAGTCTTACGGAATTGTGTCATGGCTCTGCAAACAGAAATCAGACACTATCACTTCCTACCTTTTTTGTTTTTCCTGAAACAAGTGCATTCATAGTGAAGACAAATCATCAAAAGGCCACTGACAGAGACGTCCGTTTTCTTTCAGTTAGTGTTTACTTTTGTCTAGCAAGCTGATAGAGAGGAGACTCCCACTGCTGCTATTAAAGCTAAGTGTTCAGAGTAAAAATGCTTGCACAGACTTACTTCAGTTCCCAAACCAAATACTAAAAAATATTAGGATATTGCAATAGTGCAAGGCAAATGCAATCTCCTGCCTACTACAGGCACATACAGTATGCAAGGGCAGCCCTAAATAAGATTATAAACTAACAGAGAAAGCAGCCGCAGAGTATTTGAGTAAGCTTGCACTGATTCAGTATATCTTCCAATGGCCAGGACTTCAGCAGATACTAACGCTTCCTTGCCTGATCACACCTCCCAGACTCTGATGTGGAAGCAAAAAATTCTCACCTGCCCACTCTTGCAAATGTATGTCTTTTAGTATGATATATAATAACCAAGCCCACAGAAAGGATTTAAGGAGGATATTTTTCTCCTTTTTTCCTCCACATCAGGAGAGATCCAGTCTGAAAGAACTGTTAAAATGACATGAAGTTCATAGCCTGAATGGCAGTTTGGAATCTATCTCTGCACAATTTTCAAGCGAGCTTTTTCCTTAAGAAAAGACACGTACACATTTAACCAAAACAGCAGAGTCCAAGAAAAGAAGTAAATTGAACTTTGCAGCATTTCTTACCATGATGCCAGTGTGAATCATTATGTAATGTACAGTTTGAGTAACATCAGCTGCATGGATCAAATTGTGATATGGATTTTTGTATTTGCTGTAACCAACTTCAAGAGCTTCAGCAAATGAAATCAGGTTGGGGACAGGGATCTGGGGGGAAGCAAAAATTGAAATAAATGATTTTTTCCTGCAACAGCTCTAAAGTTAATCATGCAATAAACAACACAAATATACCATAGAATTTAGTTAACAAACAGCAAAAGAAAAATTTACAATTTAAAGGTCTAATGTCTTAGGTGTATCAGGGAGTCTTCACCCAGTTCTTGTAGATGTTTTACCCCTCTACACACATCCTGCACAACATGTTGCTAGTGTACAAGAGACTGCAGAGCTATCAACGAAATAGTTTTCAAGACATGCCTGTCTGTCTGTACCAGGAATGCATAGATTGCTCATATAATAAAGGCATGAAAGATGGAAGTCTAATGACAGGATTATCTCCTTTTCTTCATCAGCCTGAGACAAGGTTTCCTTGAATCTGATAGTATGACTTCCCTTCCTTCTCTTCCTCCAGACAAAGTATGAAGTACAGGTACTATGTAGTCCCACTTATGTTCCTGTATAATGAAATTACTTTTTCCTGAAGATTTTTTTCTTTATTTAAAAGCCCTGCGAGATGAACAGTGCGACTGAGAATGGGCTTAAGCCCCCTGAGTCAGCAATATTGTGTACTTTCTGGCTGCGGTGTTAATGGTACGCCTGGTGCGGGTCTGACTTCAAGCCCTCAGAGCATGAAGGGAAAAGCTTGATGGGAAAAGCTGAATTTGGGTTAGTTAAAATATTCAAACCAACCTCAGGGTGAGGTAGACTCTTCAAAAAGAGCATGCAGTTTTTCAGTGGAGAGATTTTGAAAGTATAATGAAACTTTTATTCGGTACTATAATAAATTTGGCATCTTGATCCATTTTCATCTCAGCCTTTCAATGTCAATTATAAGTACTCCATATTGTATTGCAACACCTTGCGAACACCATAGAAAAGCAGCGTTCTCTTTATATATCCCTCAAGCTGGTTAGGAGAGGAGGTTCAGCTGAAATCCCTGCACAGTGGTGGGCAACATACTATGATCTCGACCATGAAAAAAAGTACTTAGGACTAACTACAGTTTTCTGCCTTATTAGGAATCTTTGTTCCATGAAGCTGGGACACTGATTCAGTACTGCTGAGTAAATGGGCTGTATATATAATCTGTTTATTTAATGCTTACAGCATTTAGCTGCTCACTAGCAACTTTCCATCCCAAACTGACTTGACATGGGTCTACACAGCTTTCCATTTTTTGGGTTGCAGAAAAATTTGCATCCTCTGGGTGAAGTTCCATTTGGTGAACTGGTGGCATATTACACCACTTGATTTGTCTTATTCTTTGAAATTCTGTACTGCACTGTACAATTAAAAAAAAACATTTCAAACATATGCTGGCTTTCTTGTATTTTAAATGTGACATATTTATTTTTGCATACGTATTTTTATTTGTGGCTAGTTTCTGACCTTGAAACGGCTCAAAAGGTCATATCGGGTAAACAGCTCATACATCATAAATTTCAGACTGTGCTCTCCACTGGCTTCATTTAGGGCAAATACGTCAAAAGACCATTTATCAACATCCTGTAGATGAGGGGAAAAGAAAAAAAAACCATAAAATTTCCATCTGTTTAAGTAGGTTTCTAGTTAATCACTGGAAAAGAGACATTGGGTTTTTTTGGACAGAAGAGGGAGAGTTTGGTTTTTCTTTATTGTCCAGCTCTTTCAAATTCCTACTGTAGATAACACATTAATGACTATTTCAATATTAATGACTTATATAGTTGTGCCAGTTATGAATAAAACACTTGTAATATGACCTATGCAACCTTGTATGCTTCGAATCAAAGGCCGTAATATTTCATATTTAACTTTCTGCATATAAATTGCCTGCAGAACCTCGTGGAGCTGGTGCGAATACCCATCCTTTAAACAGGCTATTATGCCATATCATTAACACTATAGCCACATAGCATTTTGCGAATGATATAACAGGGGTTGGCTTTCAAGGGAAAAGATGAGGTACCATATTCTCCAGAAACGCCATTTTCTTCATTGCATACATAGTCATAGGAACTTTATTACTCCAAAAGATAGCCTTTTGGGTGAACTACAGTAATGGCTTAAATTCACAGCAAATCCTGTACTTGTTCCATAAGCTGCAGCTTCTTTTGTCAGCTCTATCCCAATACCATTTCTCCTTTTTCTTTCCTAAAGAGGAAACAAATGCTGCTGTCTCAGACACTGATTACCACACCACTGGGAGTTGATAAAAACATGGCTCACATTTCTATAAAAATTTCTGTCTAAATTTCATCCTATTGCTCTAATGACATCTAAATGAAATCACAGCTAATCAGTGAAACAATAAACAGAATCATATGCTATTTGTGAATTTTTAGCCATTAATTTCTCTGTTCTGTGTGCTCAGTTCTGCAGTACTATGGCTAGGGCATGTTTGATAGAAAAATACATTAATTTCACCCTAAAAGTCACTAAACATAAGTACAAATACATTCAAATTCCAGAAAAACTTCTTTCACCTTAAATGTTACTATCACTTCTGCTGGGTAAGCCAAACCAACCATGCTAGAAGTTCTTCTGTACATCCTAAAAAAACAAATAAAATGTTAAGGAATAGCACTCCTTTAAAAAGTACTGGAACAATTTCTCTTTTTTTTAGTTCACCTTCCACAGTTGGTAAAGAAACACTAAGCTATTTAAGGGTCTGATCCCAAAGGTGACATAAATGTTTTCATGAACTTCTGAGAAAAGCCCCTCTGCTGGTATATTAGTCTTTTACGTTAGTGCACTCTTCGGTACATTTTAGCGTAGAAGTTTCAAAGCCACAAAGTTCCCTCCCGGAATTTTCAAAGTCCAGAAGATTTCATTACAAATTTAGAAGTTTCATCTGGAATTCTGTACACAAAACAGAGTGACTGCAGAAATCGAAACCTAAAATCTGGCTCAAAGATTTGCTTCAGATTCGTCCCACCACTTACAGGATCTTCAATGACAGACACTGTGGTTAAATGCAGTACTTGCTGTAGTAAGAAAAAAAAGCTTTCACCTTTCTACAAAAATCCCAGCCTGTACAGCATGCACAATGCTTCGGAATTTGGGCTTTTCTTCAGGTCTCCTTTTCACTATTCCCATTTCCCTCGTGAATGTAGAAGCTAACCAGTCTCGCACTTCCAGCGGGACCGAATCCGACTGGATGTCAGAGAGCTCATCCTCAGTGTCCAAAAGTTTCCTACAAAAAAATGAATACAAGGTAACTGAGAAGATGGCAGACTGAAGGAAAAGGAGTATGGACAGGAGAACAGCTAACAAAACTTAATTTAATGGGAGCAGAAGTTGTCTGTAGAATGGACTCAGCACATCACTAAATGTCTTCTCTGGTAGACACACTGAGGCCACTGGGAAGCTGGGCACAGCACATAGCTTCCCTCTCTCCCACTGCTCACATTTCAGAAGATAAAAGATATTCAAACACAAGATATTCAAGTAAAGACAAGTGAAGATTTTCCTACAAAGATGACACAGTTTTGGTGGACTGAAGTGTAATCAGTAAGTCACAAAATCCTAAGGAGACGTCTAAAACAGTGGCTGACATGAATGTGTATACAAAGAGGGGTTGCTGCTATAACTGAAAACACCAGTGGTCTGTCTGATCTGTCCTCCAAAACTGTACAAAAAATGTTTTGATACTTACACACAAAGTAAATTATATTACATAGCAATGCTATGGTGAATGCTTTTCAATGAACACCCTTTATACATGCTCATCAGGCTATTCCAATGCAATAAAAGTATTAAAGAGGATTAATTCCTTCCTTATGGAGACCTGTATTCCTGTTCAAGGCGTGGTAACAAAATCATAGCTGTAAAGATATTCTACAAGATTGGATTGCAAGTCAGCTTTCACAGTTCTTAGTTGTTCAAAAAATTAGAAAAGTTATGTATACCGCTTGCAAAATAGAAAAGATATTAAAAAGAAACTTCAAAAAAACTGAATTGGAGGACATAAGTTTAGTTAGAATAAACATATAACTAGATATTATCTTAAAACAGACCAAACACTTCAATTCAACACTTCTATAAACTTACCAGATGTAGGAACACAACGTTTTTCTTGCTGTTATTTGCTGCTAGCACTCAGTCTGCTAGGGTTTTCCAAGAACCAAATCCCTTACCTAGTCTTTCATGCAATTATGCAAGAAACCCCAGTCAGGATGACCCAAACATACGTAAAACATGCCACCCTTTTAAAATGTTTTATTAAAAGTGGTATCAACTGAATTTTTTGATTACGTAGATCTATTTCTCTAGTGTTATCTTTCTGAAACTGCTCAAGTTTGCATGAATTAGACACAAAGCAATAATGGACAAAGTATTTTTGAGTGTGATTTTCTTATCAGATAATCCTCTTGTCAAGCTAAAACTTGGGTCTCTTCTCCTGAGTGAACAAGATTCCTGGGAAATATATCTGGTGGGAATTTGGCTAACGGTATTTGCAGATGGGTATTTGGGAGAGAAAAATTTCATATTCTCTTACCCATTTTCATGTTGTCACCTCTGCCACTCTCTTTTCCTTCTACTCACCATAACTCTGTTGACTCTTTCCCCTGTTTGTGTACTCTTTCCTCAAATTTATTCAGTGGCTCTTTCACACCTTTCACTTTCTCTGTTTCTCTTCTTCAACATTTTCAAAACCTTGCCTAACCCAGGTCTTCTCTGTTATATAGGGCATATGGAGGAATTGAGCAGCAACGTAAATTATGAAGAAAAGCCTGAACTATAGTTCAAAGGAATCCCCATGTAAGTCTAATTCTTACTAAGGGATTATAGGAAGCATGATGCCAGAAGTGTCACAGAAATTACTGGTAAACAGTGACCATAGTATATTTGTGCTAATCCGCCCTGTTCTCCGTTTCAGCAGCTCATCCAGCTGGCAGTATATTTTGTGAGACTTTTCAATCAGGGTTTAACAAAAAAAAAAAAAAAAAAAAAAAATCCAAAAAATCCC
>Ga0065711_1041237_pt1 | contig 16299 bp, 9 predicted proteins | sample Hoacrofraction12_FD_59098 | JGI IMG/M metagenome (GOLD analysis project Ga0065711, IMG submission 59098) | Hoatzin crop microbial communities from Cojedes, Venezuela - Epithelial fraction 12 v2 (version 2) | ecosystem: Host-associated > Birds > Digestive system > Esophagus > Crop | place...
CTGAGGCACAGGAAGTTCCGTCTGAACATGAGGAAGAACTTCTTCCCTCTGAGGGTGACGGAGCACTGGAACAGGCTGCCCAGGGAGGTTGTGGAGTCTTCTTCTCTGGAAATATTCAAGACCCGCCTGGACAAGGTCCTGTGCAGTCTGCTGTAGGTGACCCTGCTTCAGCAGGAGGGTTGGACTAGATGACCCACAGAGGTCCCTTCCAGCCCCTACTATTCTGTGATTCTGTGATTCTGTGATTCTGTGATTCTTTATTTAGTAGACAAGGAATAATTCCTTATTAAACAACAACAGCTGTTTTGCAGGCATTTTTTTTAAAACAGATACTCTAAACTTTCCATAGATCTCTAAGACAAATTGATATTGTCACTTCTTGCAACCCGTATTAAATATTTGCTTTCAAAATACAGTTAGACCATGACATCCTTTTAAGAAAGAATACCCAGATACAACAGTAAGTGTAGGAGGGGTGGCAGGAACTGAGGTTATTCATTTGCTGTGCTCCCGTTTTACAGAGTGCTGTTCTTTTCTTCCGTGTGGTCAATCCACTCCACAAAATAGTAAAAGGGAAAAGGTAAGACACTTGTTCCTCAGTCTTATTTATTTTCCTTTGATGAGTTTGGAAGGAGTGGAAGAGTTAAAGAATCCAGCAAAGCTAAAAGAGAACAAGTTTGAGCAACTGGATCATGAAGATGATTATTTTTATTTATATTTTTATTTGTATTTATATTTATATTAATATTGTTATTGTTATTATTTCAAATAGATTAAGTATGGCTATGTCTTCATGACAAGATTATCTGAAGTGTTGTGGGTATCAGCATCTAAGCTATTTAAGCAGACACACTCAAGAAATGTAAGTCTTCACTGTCTGTGTTGCAAGCACATTATGTCCTAGAAGTTTCCTGTTGCACTACCTAACATTCTCTACTCCTCTTCTACTGAATGCGGAAGCGCTTGTCTGTTGTTAAAGATTTGAGGTAAGAAAGTGACCTGACTGTGAGGAGGATGTGAAGCTGTTTAGTAGAAGTCCTCAGTAAAAAGTGGGCATCTTGCTGATTTGAGTAACAAAACCAGTCAGGCTTAATTAGTTCCCCAAAGTCAGCTACTCGACAAAACAACAAGCCAAAAGTATGGTTTGTCTGCAGTGAAGCACCTAAAGTTGTGTGTCTATGAGCTGCTGAGCAAATCTGATAGCTCATCGATGCCAAAATGTGTAAAGAACCTTGCTCCTCTGCCCTTCCTTGCTGCAGACTGGGTGCTTGTTCAATCCACCATTCATCAATACAGAAGAAAGCTATCCATCATTTTTTGTTTGGTTAGTTGGGGTTTTTTGTTAGTTTTCTGCAAAATAGCAAGTTTAAGTGGATCATGGTCTTTTAGCCAGTACAAAGTAAATAGTAGATGTACCCTGCCAATATTGCAAAGAGAAAAGAAGAGAAAAGAAAAATAAGAAGGATAAGAAAAAGAGGAAGAAAGGGGCATGATAACGATGCTAACTTGCTAGTGCACCAGCAAGTGTAGAGGTAACTCTGTACAGAATTGGTTTTAAGCCCTCTCTTGCTATCTGTTGGCCTGTAGATGAATGGGGTGAAAAAGAGCTCTAGAAAAGTATCACCATAACTCTAGAATCCCCAAACCAGTTATCTGTGTGTTACCTTTTGGTATACTACCTCCACTTTTTATTTCTAGTGGATTTTACAACAGAAAAAACTACTTCTTATCCTGGTTTTACAAGAAATAGAACAATTGTCTCTTCAGTTTTCCCCCTCAAAAGTTCAATACATGCATAATGCAAACTTCTTAGTAAAAGGACTTAGCCTTATCAAACATTAATCTGTGCCAGAACAGAGGACACTGTATATCACTAATTTTTAGGAAAATTACTTGAACATGAGAGAGTGAAAGTGTCAGGACTCCTCCTGTATATTGACATTCCAACAAGTCTGAAAACATATTACTTGTATTTTTAAAAGCAACCATAAATTTCAGCCTTTCTTTCCTTCTTCAGATCAACCTTTTCTGTTCTGTCATGTAAGTGTCAATTCATGTAATTAGGTGTAAAGAGGCATGTGGCACCAGTATGTAATACTGGCACAGAACAAAGAATTCCTGAAAAAAGTGACATTTTCACCGTGATACCAACTGTCCACATAAACCTACCATTGCTTGACTTCTGTTCTGACTTGTGACTAGGCAGAATGCCATCCAAACAGACGTTTGTGACTTCAGAGAGGAAAAATATTTGCAGGGAGCGCAGTTCTTAACAAGAATGTCAACTCATCCATCTGTCCTGAAAATCCAGACCCACAGTTATAGGAATGAGCCACAAACGACCCATCAATAATTTGGATTAGTTTCTAACAAGATTCTTCTTCAACAGAGAGAAAAAAGTTTGGCCTAGTACCCCTTTTAAAGTCTATGATTACAGAAATTAATTTTAACAAAGTCTTCTGTGTCTCTAGTATCCATAAAGTTACACATGCTAGAGCGCAGTGACTATGCACCTGCTGCAATGCCCTGTCAGTATGGGCTTTGGCTTTCACATAAACTGGTTTCTAAAATGACTAATGGGATTAGACTGGGAAATACCACGTCCAGAAGAAACAGCAGCAGCAGAAGTCACATATTTTAACTGGGCTAGAAGATATAAACCAGGCAAGTTTTGCAAGATGGTTGCTGCAACACAGATTTTTGATGATAGACTGGAGGATTTTACCCTGCTGAGTACAGGACTGTGAAAAGCACTTGTTGGCCCAAACACTACTGCTCTGCAATCAAAGACAACATATCCTTCACCATGGAGCTCCGCCCAAGCTAATTAGCCCTGCAGAGAATTCAGCTAATTACCTTGGATGTAATGCCCTATTTATGGAAAGATATCATATGTGTGTATGTTCTTGGATTACCGATCTTTAAAAAGTCACTGGGACACATGGAACCTTCCAGAAATTAAGAAAAAAAGAACTAACCAAAACCACAGCAAAATAAAATCAGAAAAAGGGGAGATGGAAATATGTGAGTGAGATTAACTCCTCATGCTCAAACAGAAAAGGTTTGAAGGACTCCTAGAAAGATTTTGAAGTTTAGGTTTTGTGCATGGGTTGTGAAATCACTTTGGAGAAGTCGTCAGCTGGAGGATGGAGAGAATTTCCTAAGAACTAGCAAGAAGTGAATTTAATTTCTTGTAATTCAAAAAGATGAGTTTCAGTGGCTAGACTGAGAGCCAGAACCTGTCTGCAAGGGCACAGCTGGCAGAAGAAAAATAGATTCTAATGCTTTTTTTTTTCCCCTTTTATCCTTTTTTTCTTAATCATGTTTGTACATTTAAATGGGCAAATCAAATTCTCCCTAAACTGTTCACCAGCATGGAATGGCGCATGACCATGTTATACTCTCCTAGCTTTCAAAACAGGGTCACTGAACGCATGCTGCCTATTGAGAAAGATGTCTGACTTGTGGTGATAAATTCAAGTTTTGCTAGGGCCCTGGCAGGGCATCTGCTTATTCTCCTAGGCCAAAAGCATGCTAGAGACCTCTCTAACAATTTAATAGCACAGGCAATGAAGTTCCAGTGCCCAGGAGCTCTCTCTGTCAGTGTTTATTTTACTACTGTAAGAAAACTGTAGGCTTTCTTTATTCAGAGAGTTATATATTCTAGGTTTTAGTATACTAAAAACAAAATTGAAGCTTGGTTAAAATATAATTCTGTCTTTGAACTGGAGAAAATCTAAACAGATCTACCTCAAAACCCTGGCTAATTTTGTGGCCGATCACACCAAAGTCATACAATTATATTAATTTCAGCACCTGCAGGTCAACAATCTGGTTGTGCAGCTGGTGATGTTGACAGGAATTTGGCTTTTACAACCATGGGACCCACTTTGAGGATGGAGGACCTGTAGTGGGAGAGGGGATGATCTTGACAAAGCAGAGCCGAGATAATCTTTGAAAAATGCTGGCCAAATGGATGAGGAGAGCTTTAAAATACAAACAACACTACTCACGGCAAAGTGAAGTAGAAGTCAATAGTCCTGGAAAGCAAAGGTGCAGGATGATGGGAAGAAGAGAGACTTCAGAAATGATAAAACAGGGCAAAAGGAAATTCACTGCAGGCATATGCAGCGTGGGAAACAAGTATTAAGGAAGTGGAGGTGTGCATGTGTTCAAAAAGCTGAGACATCATTGAGATAACTGCTGGGCAGATGAAGCAACAGTTCTGATGTAGGGGCACTCATTTTTCTCCATTGACTATAGAGGCAGCTTGGAAGGTATGCCTAACTTTTAGATGGCTGTTTTTAGAGATGAAACTCAGTATTACTTTTAGACACTTTTTAATTTTTCTTCAGTAGTTGATTTTCAGAATGCTGAATGTCAATCTTCCCTAAAACCTACTTATTTAGGTTGAGTGATATAAAAGTTTGCTTACTTCTGAAAAAAAGACTACTTTGTTCATATATGAAATGTGAACTGATGTTGAAAAATCAGTCTTTTCACCACAGAGCATGTACAAACCCACATGTATACACATGCTAAGACTATTACTATTTATGCTGACAGCTGTAGATGAGAAAGATCTCCTTCAAAACTACATGTATGCTTCACCTTCGTGAGGCAAGAGGTTAATCTGTCTGTGTATATACCTTGTTTTGTAACTCTGAAGTGTCATGTTTACCCTGCTGAAAAGAGCAGAGCTGCAACTGAGATGAAATCCAGAAAAGAACCCAAAAAGACTATGACTCCAAATCTCTCCAGTTTCTCAGTGTGTTTTTTCAGTGCTGTGAGCAATAACACACCAAGTGAAAGAATCCTTTCATATCAACACACAGTGAAAAATAATGATCATTCTGTAAGACTATAATCGGTGATTATACAACATTGATCTAAATATAATACACTGAAATGCATTTTTAAAATACCATAAGATACCCAAAATTCATCCATAAGAAAAATCTGAGGAAGAGATTAGCTCTGTACTCTCAAATTTTGGCTTAATGCATTTGAAAAACAACAGATAGAAGGAAGCAAATTGCTAGGGTACCACTGTGAAGCTTTCTGAGAGAAGAGCAATTGGGGAATGAAAGTGAGACCTTTAATAGTAGTTCTTAACTTGGGCATGGGGATTCCAGAAAGAGAGAGAGAGGCAATTTCTCAGGTGTCTAAGACTCAATTATGTGACTGAGACTTGAACTGCATGTGTAAGCACTTGTGGTTTTTAGGAGCTGGAATAATATTTTCGCTGTTGCCAACTTTGTAGAACGAGAGAGTGATGTGGCATTTTGTTGTAAAACTGCGTATGTGCATGCTAAATGTTGTACAACATGAAGGAAGAAGAGAGTTTCAACAAGTTTTCATGTTGATGTAGAGTTAATATTTTCCTAGGATGTCAGACTATTCCCAAACACATTACACTTACACAGTTTCTGTGAAGGCTTACAGTTAAGACTAGGCAAAACTAATGGAGTTCTTTACCTATCTGAAAACAGAACATTTGAGTATTTCCCTCTGAAAAAGAGAGAAAATGTGGGAAAAATAAAAATGCATATATTTCTTAGTCTTTCAAATTGGATATTTTTGCATTAAAAAAATAGCTTGTTTAAAAAACAAATACCTGAGGCTTAGCTAGAGGCAATTTTTAAACAAAACTTTTAGAAGATAATACAACCTCCACGTATGTGTAATGGTTACATCAGTATGTAAATGCATTCTCAGAAAGAAAAAAAAAACCACCGTATTTTTTCTGACCTGAATCTCTAAATGTACCTTCCTTTTCTTTTTTTTTTTCCTTTTTTTCTGCTTTTTGGGGTTTGGATGGGGTTTTTTGAGTGTCAGGGAAGAAGAAAAATCACAGAATAAAAGCAAGCTTTTTGTTTACATCAATTCAGTCATGTGGCTGTTTCCCCTGTAATTGTATTCTTACCTACAAATCTGTTCTTGCCAATGCCAGAGACAGGACACTGACATCCATCGTACACAGATGGATCTTTAAGCCAATGACATACTCCTTTTTATGTTCTTACAGTAGCCATGCTTTTTGATGTGACAGCCGCCCTCTTCAGTATATCAGGCACACCAGTACTACGTAACTAGCCTGTAATGGTTACTAAGGATGTGGAGGTGAATATTCAAAGCTACATTAAAGGATAAGTAGTGTTCAAAATTCTTGATCTTAAGCAAAATCAAATGATTATACATGCTAGCAAAAATAGATTGAGAAGGTCCATACTTTACCAAAAATACTTGATCAAGCTTCATAAAAATGCAATTGAATCTACAGAAACACCAATAAAGGATTATGTATACTCAGATTAATAACCTCAATAAAAAAAAAAACACCCAATGAAATCCAGAAATTTGATGGATCATTAACATTAGTTTGCCATTTGGTACTTCTGGTATTAGACTATTTTAATACAATAAAAGTCAAGTGAGTTCTGTCTTATTTCTTAACTTCTTGCAAATTTTTTAGTAGAGAAAAACCTTTGTAGAGTTTCTGCATTAGATGATGTATCTTATTTGACGTGTAGAAGAATAATAAAAGTAAAAGTTTTAAAAGTATCACCAGAGGCACCAAGCAAAGACACTAAGAAGGTGAGAGAAAGGGGTGTAGAAGAGATATGTCTTCAATTTCATGTTATTAAGCATAAAGGAATTAACAGAGCCAGTGATATATTAAATTCTATTACCTGTGGCAATTCTAAAGTTTTTTAGCTGGTGGAGGTTTCAACGGAAAATTTTGCAGTAGATTTTTGTCTCTGTGTGTGTATGTACATGTGGATATGTACGCATATAACACAGAGGAAGTCTAGGAGAACAATATTATACAAAGCAAGACATGTATTGGTTATTTGTTATTAATACTAACAAAATAAGAATAATTAGCTGCTAGACAAAAAAAAGGGCCATTAGTCTTTTACATTGCTTGCCATAAGGAAATTTCAGTGAGGTGGCAGCAAGAACAAAACTACACCACTTAGTAACAAGTAATCAAAAATGTATTTACTAAGCAGTATGAATATAGTGAATGGACAGCAACCTTGTGGTCTAAAATTTGTGTTCTGAGAAGTGCATGCGCACACACGCACACACATGACATGCTCAGGGTCCCAGCTCCTCTGGATATGTTCATCACAAACCCATCAGGTATCAGATACAGATTAAAATTTGGTTCCAACAAATACTTTTGCATATTAATGGCAAATTTTGTTAATATTTCTACTAGACTGTTCAAGAAGATAGACATGGGATTTTAAAAATAAAAAAAGCATCACATATACTTATTCCCAGTAGTCATTCAGGTAATTTTAAGAACAAAATTGTAATTTCATCAGCATCTTTAGAACTGAAAGAAGTCAGCTGTCACTTGAGAAGAGGTGTTAAATGATGACTGCTGAAGACATCAGAAGCAGTTTAACTCAAAATGTTTAATTCACATGTTTTGAAAGATTTTGTGAGTGTATACTCACAACAGGTATGCACATGTATGCACACTAATGAAATGCACTTTGGAAATAATGCAAGATTTCTATAAAATTCTTTATATATAATACATATATATTATATATATATATTTTATACAAAAATATTGCAGTCAGGTATGTAAAATCATAGAATCATAGAATGGTTTGGGTTGAAACGGACCTTATACATCATTTAGTTCCAATCGCCCCTGCCATGGGCAGCAACACCTTCCACTAGACCAAGTTGCTCAAAGCCCGGTCCAGCCTGGCCTTGAACTCCTCCAGGGAGAGGGCATCCAGAACTTCTCTGGGCAACCTGTTCCAGTGCCTCTCCACCCTTACAGTAAAAAATTTCTTCCTGATATCTGATCTGAATCTACTCTCTTTTAGCTTAAAACCTTTATTGCTTGTCCTATCATTACGGACCCTGGTAAAAATTGTATTGAATGATTAATGAATTTCTAATAAATGGCAAAAAGTATTTGAAACTGAATGGCTAAAATTACTGTTCTGAATAAATACAGAATATTTTAAAATCTTTTATTTTTGTTACTTTTTTTTTGATTAATATTCTGATGTGAAATGGTTGATATTTCAGTTTCCCAGTACCCAGTAATTGGAGGTAATTTTAATTGTTGTATCAAAAAGCTATCTTACATTTTAATCTTTACTTTGTGTCTTTAGTGCCAGTATGAACTCAACGTCAGTTTCCTGATTAGATAGACCAATAAACCACTCTAATGTGTCTTCCCATGGCTACAGTTTTATTTATTTGTGGGGATTTCTTGGGTGCTAAAAAGAGCATGGTGTCCCCCTTATTCTCCTCTGCAATACATTTTGGACTACACAAAGAAGTTCCATTACAGTGCTTCGTGTACTTATCCATTACTTTTACTCTTTGTAAGTAATAATCCCATTCTGTTACTGTTACAATTACTGAATCCTCTGAGGGTGAGCCTATGCGTATTATACTGAGCTACGATAGGATATCTTGCCAATACCTCATGTGGATTTCTTGGTAGTTTAAAATTTACTTTCTGTTGCTGACAAAACCACAATACAGGTTCTAGGGCTTAATCTAGAAGGAGTGAAATAAAAACACTTCTAAATGTTGTTTTCTGACTAAAAGTAAAAGTAAATGCCTGAAAAATTAGGACTATATTTTGGCAGAAAATGAAAGCAAATGCATAAAACATTGACTGAAATAACAGAAGACTCCTGAATGCAGTCCATTATGCCCCAAATCATTTTCTAGGTAAAAAAATATGCCTCACACTCAAACCATTTATTTCTCGTGTCTTGTAATAAGCAAGCTCTAAGCACAGTTCACTGTGTGATAGATTTCCTTCCACGAAGTTTAACCTCCCTCAGTCCCAATCCACTGACAGAGTTTCATCGAGAAATTTTTCAGCAAGGGCCAATGACAGAGAGGTCACAACTGCTGATACATCTCATGCATTTTTACACAGAATAATTGCCCTCTGAAAAAGAAGACATATGACAACACACAGGAAACTCCAAGACAATATTATTTTACCTGGAATAAAGAGTAAATGTTGACAGTCACACAGGAGCTCTATCACGTCATTCAGAATCTAATTCTCAAATCTGCATAGAAACAGAAAGTTAGAAACTAATATTTTACCAGGAGTTTATTGTATAAGATTTTGTAGAAGCATATCAACTTTTCTGATAAAGGGAAAAATAAAGCCCGTAACACCCACTGTAAGTCTGCATTAGTTCATAGTTCATCTCACTGTCCAACCAAAATTTATTTAATTGAATGCAAGAGAAAAGAATAACATAGGAAAATGTCTGAAGACACATTATGGGTCTGACTCCTGGACAGTGTGATTAATAGAGTGGTATTTTATTGCAGTTTCTGGAAAATGATCAATTAGATGGAAAAAATACCTGGAACAAAGTTGTAGTGGTGTTGTTCACCATTTGGTTACTTAAAGACACTGATTTAGGAATAACTGTGTCTCTCACATTTGGTTATGAATGTCCAGGTTATTATGCATACAGTATTAACAAACTCTCTCTGAAATCCCAGACAATGATCTTTCACGTGAAAAAATATATGCCTGTTTATAGATAAACGACTAGGAAATTTTCATGACCTGCTGTTGCTCCGCAACTCTGATGCATGTTTTTTTCCAGCATCTGAAGACTAATGTGCATTACAGCACTCCCTGTTTACTCCCATCTGCGAAGGGTAGTTAGCTAGCACGGCAGTTAACTCAATGTTTGTCTATTTGGATAAGTAACAGAAGCTCAAGAATTATCAACTAAAATCAAGGTCATATGACCAGATGTATCTATTTGGTAAGTGAATATCTACCTCTGAGCTGACGAATGACTAACTCAGGCACAGGTATAGGTGTAGCATCTGGACTTCTAACCTTACATCAGAGTAAGAGTACGATTCAGTCCTTGGTACTCAAAGAGTTACATCATGAATAAACAGAATAAACAACACTATGAGAGGGGACACAGTGTAAACAACTTAATCTTGGAGTCAGGAGTATGACAGAAGTCTCTGAAGTCAGGAATTTAGTGTCCTGCTTTAGTGCCCTGATCGCTTAATTTACAACACTGTTTGTGCTTTGCTGTAAAGAGAATAAAATATTGTTTTAACACAAATATACTCACATATGCACAAGTACGTGAGTATGATAATATGACAGACATATATACACACATACACACACACACATGGATATATACACAAATATCTTTTAAAGTAGAGACCTCTCTGTAGTAGATATTGTTAGTGCAAGTAACAAAAACCTGGGATCTGGCCAAACATTTCCTGATACCATCTAAACTTAAGCTGTGAGGCTTTTACTGCTGGACAGAAACAAAGGGGAGGAGGCAGAACTTACTGCAAGGTGAGTAGGTAGCCCCTGCTTCACAATATTTTCTGAATAAGCCTTCCTCAGTTTTTAGTGGGAAGACATGAGGAAAAAGCAGGAGTATTGGAGATGAAAACCAGTTTCAAAAAATTTGACTTATATTGACTCATGCAATAGAGAAAGACTAATACTTCCTGGGTTATCCTCATAACAGGCACAAAAGTAGCAGTAGTATGTCATTGTCAGATTATTTTAATTGAAAGGATAATTCATTATACTATTGTGATCTCCGATGAAATCTACCTGTTCTCGGTGACTTAACTGACCTGACTATTTATAAAAGTGTCCTAAACTTCGACAGCTTCTAGACATCTATCCAAGTTAAGGCAGCTGAATCCCACCTATGGCTGGGAATCCCATCTTTGTAGACAATAGAGATAAACAAATGTTTCTATAGTGAAGGTCTTATCTGCCTTATCTGAGATAGCTGGGATGACCTCTCTATTTTATATTCTTATTTATAAATAACCTGAGCAAGTAGTTTAGATGAGATGCTCAGCTGCTAGATGCTGCAATGATGTTATCCTTAATTTATTTTTTATCCCTGGCTTCTATTGTTTTACCTATTCCTACACAGAAGAAGCACTATAATAAATTATTTCATTTAGACTCAGTGAAGGTGGTTCTTATATCAGCTGTAACCAGGTTTGTGATTGACAGCAGCCGTTAGTATCCTCTAACTGAGAACAATATACGCAGATACAAGCACGTGTTATATATAAGTTCATTAATCTAAGTGGTTCATGGAGAGTGCTTCTTTATCAAGTTTTCATAAAACAATTAATTGATTTAAATTTACCTTCTGTTCTGCACCATGTGACTTTGAAGGTTTATAATATTCAATACTGGAATTTAATAAGGAAAGTTAATTTCACAATTTCAGCATGTGTAACTGGGGGTTGTACACTCATGAACCTAACTACAGTTTTCCTGTTGTTTTGAAATAACTAATATGGAATAAATCTTCTCTTTTTTCAAAGAGATCATAATCAGAAGAGATTGGAAAGCTAGAAACATGAGTTTTAAATGTTTGTATCCCATCTGCTTTGTATTCTAACTTCTACATTCAGTACATAGTGCCAGATAGTTCATCAGCATAGGTGTATAAAGATCCACAGATGCTGCACATCTCACTTCCCTCCTTCAAGCCTATTCAAGCTTTTGACTAGTCATGGTGGTGTGATTAATTCTCTTTTACCTTCACAGAGCATTTCTTCACCTTTATATGCTCCAGCAATGCATCACCCCAAAAGAGGTGTAAAACAGGGAAGACACAAATGTGTTAGGAAAGGCCTGTTTGCAATAAGATACAATGATTCAGTGTCTCAGAAAACATACAGGAAATAATTAAAAATATATTGACTGGAACAAGCAAAAAGAAAAATTCAGAGCCTGGCAGGAAATTTATCCCAGTGTTGATGACATACAAATCCACACTTAGTAAGCTGGCAGGGAAAAGAGTACCAGCATCAGATACTACATAGAAGTTCCACTGTCTTATGCTGGGACCAGTATGATATTTTACCAGTGGTTTAGATAAGTTACCATTGAATATAAAACAAAGAGGGCAACAATTAAATACTTGACAAAAGATTTCCATGCTGATCCTAAAATTTCTTGCAGTGCTTTTTGTACATGAATTTTTATTGTCCAAGTCTGTGAAAGACCAAGACACTCTCATTTATTTCTGCCATGTATTTCTTCGTAACATCTTCTGGCCTGCTTATACGCAACCTCAGAGCAAATATGATATTATAAACATGTCTTTCCTTTAAAAAGTTTCATGAATGGAGGTCATAGAACAAACAAAATTACACAGACTTTTGTTTTACAAAGCCATAACAGAAAGGAGAAGGAAAGGCTCACATAGAATTATCTACTGTTTAGAACACTAGTGTGAGCAATGGAAGATATAGATTAGTCTCTTCCATTCTGTTTGTCCTTTTCTTGTCTGGGACTTTTATTTATAGTTCTGCTTTCTAAAAAGATGATGCTCTTTTTTTTCCTCTTTTTCTTTTTTTTTTTTTTTAACTACAACATAACAGTATTTAAAAGATCTAGAGTTCACCCTTCAGTAAGGGAAGAGATCAAGTTTTGAAATCTGAATTGTTTTACAAAGCACAAACTTTTTCTCTTGGCCATTCCAAAGTATGACATTTATTCCAAGAAACTTAATAATTAAATCAAAGATGAAGATGGAAGCTGCATGCCCAGGGAGGTTGTGGAGTCTCTTTCTCTGGAGATATTCAAGACCCACCTGAACAAGGTCCTCTGCAGCCTATTGTAGGTGACCCTGCTTCAGCAGGAGAGTTGGACTAGATGACCCACAGAGGTCCCTTCCAACCCCTACCATTCTGTGATTCTGTGATTCTGTAATAACATGCTGTCCACAAAAAAATCCTATAAAAATATGACACTATTTAATTATGTTTAATGAAAAGATTTAATTATTTGCATTGTTATGTCTGATCAGTTATTTCAGCAGGCACTGTTTAGAGGTAGCTAATTCACTGTCGTCCAACTTCACACATTTCTGACACTGATCAGAATTTCAGACTGGCTGTGACCTGATACCCTTGTAATTTGATATACAGTTTGTTCCAGAGAAGCCAGTGACATCTTGTCCTATTATGAAGAGCTGGGGTTGTTCAGCCTGGAGAAGAGAAGACTCCAGGGAGACCTTATAGCAGCCTTCAAGTACCTGAAGGGAGTCTACAAGAAGGCTGGAGAGGGACTTTTCACAAGTGCATGAAATTATAGGACAAGGGGCAATGGCTTTAGTCTAATAAAGGGTAGATTTAAATTAAATATGAGGAAGAAGTTCTTCACCGTGGTGGTGGTGAGACACTGGAACAGGTTGCCCAGAGAAGTTGTGGATGCCCCCTCCCTGGAAGTGTCCAAGGCCAGGTTGGATGGGGCTTTGAGTAACCTGATCTAGTGGAAGGTGTCCCTGCCCATGGCAGGGGGTTTGGAACTAGATGATCTTTAAGGTTCCTTCCAACCCAAATCATTCTATGATTCTATGATTCCATTAAAATTATCAAGGTTTTTTTGCCTTTTATAAGTTTCACTTTGCTAAATTATGTACATACTCACCTACAAAATCTTCTACAAAATTTGAGTCTGACATGTGCAGTCCTGAAAAAGAACAGCTTATTGAGTCTAAAATAATTGTTTGTAGATCCATCATGATAAAGTATGACCTTGTCCAGTTGGAGAACATGTATCACCATGGCAGAGGGGTTGGGGTTGGAACTAGATGACCTTTAAGGTCCCTTCCAACCCAAACCATTATATGACTCTATCATTCCATCATTCTATGAAGTCTTTATAAATGAGGGCTAGTTCTGAATTCTTAAATGAAAAAGCTTGTGCAGCAATTTTCAAATTAGTAGTACAGAGAAGAATTGTCTGGTGGCAGCTTTCAGCTTTCAACTAATCCACCCTACAGGTTGCCTAGACCTGAAAACTTCAGACAGAATTGCTTCCCACTCAGATTTCAATCAAATTAACAGAAGGTGATGCTCTCTCTCATTGCCACCTTCCCTTCTGTCACCTCTTCAGAAGATGTGCTACACTAAGCCATCCTCAAATTGAACTTCTAGATGCCTGGATGAATCCCTAGGTGGCCTCCCTACAGAGAAGTCATTAAGAAAACAGTTATCCTTCTTCCAGTTTGCCCAGGCCTACCATGATTTGCCAGGGTTTTTCAGGTTTTTTGACATTTGTCCATGGCAAGGGTTTACTTACTCTGACTTGCCTCGGTTGCATTTCTGCCTCCCTGGAAGACACATAAATTATTCCATACACACTTTCTCTGTTTTTTAAAATATCTTCAAGGGCCATACCAGCTACTCAGTCTGTGTAGCCCAGTCCTTTTCTCATGTAAACCAAGTGATGTTAGCCTACATTGATGTAACTGAAGAATCATTTCCAATTGTGGTGGTATTCCCATGCTTTCCCTGATGTATCTTCAAGTTATTCTATCAGAGATTGCAGTAATATTTTTCAGAAACTCAGGAACAAACCTAAATTTGATTTATTTAAGTATATGTGGAACTTTTGCTAAACCGACAGGAAAAGTAATAAACTAACCACTCAGATACATGAACAGGAAATAATGGAGAAATGACATAGACTAAGACTCTCAGACCGCTAATAGCAAGGCTACTGAGTGGCTCAGATACAACTTTCTAACTCATTTGAGGGAGGGTAATGGGATTATCATAGGTCTCATGGGAAAGAACAAACCTACAATGGGGTATTTTATGAGATTTATGGGTTTGTGTAAACTTATGGAGTGTTTTAAGGAGATTGTGCAAATATACACAAGTTATTCCAGGATGTTTTAGAAAAGGGCTAAGGTTGGGGGAAGGGAGGGACCAAAGTCTGATACCTGCAAAAATGGGTGGAGAGGAAGAGAGGATCAACACTGCTCTGGACAAACCCTGCATCTGATGACTTATTTTTAGATCCTCTTCCTTACTGTTTTCTGTGTGATCTTGACATCTGTTCTCCATATGATGTTTGCTGGGGAGTGATTTGTTAGTGAACATTAAACTGGACTAGCAATTGTGTAAGAGGTCATTAACATTTGGCCAGGACCCAAGGTCTTAGCTGATGACTGGGTAAGGGTCCCAGGGTCCAGGCATGGATGTCACACTTAAAGCCCATTATTGTGGTTTGGCACTGGCCAGCAACCAAAGGCCACACGGTTGCTCTGTCACCCCTCCACCTGCTGGAGTGGGGAGAAGAATGGAAAGAAAAAGGCAAAAAAAAGTGGGTTGGGATAAGGGCAGTTTAACAGCACAGCAAAGGAAGCGAACAGTAACAGTAACAATACTGATAAGAATATGCAAAACTAACAGCAAAATGCACAGAGCTACTTTCACCACCCGATGCCCAGCGCACTCCTGAGATGCGAATAACTTGCTCCCAGCCAGCTCCCCCACCCGAACCTTTCTGGCTTCTGGTGAAAATTAACCCTGTCCCAGCCAAACCTTGGACACCCATGCTAGTATTTGAGGTGATTTTGCGAATCAAGAATGTGAGAGTGTATGTATATGTCTCTGGTTAGCTTCAAACTTTATGAGACATAGGCAAGTAAGAAGCCTCATTTGTCTGTGTTCAGGTGTATGTGGGCACTGCTGGTGTTTGTGTGGGTGATGAAAAAAAGCATATTGTCTGTTTTGGCATGTACAGCCAGCCACATGCCAGTTGTGCTTGTATGTTTGGGACACACATACCACCTTGCTACTGGCTGTACCTGGAAATGAGAACAGCAGCAAACAGACAGTGAGGAGAATCTGCTGGGTCTGTGAGTCTTCGTTCAGCATGCCCTTAGCAAAGTCATCTCTGTTTCATTCATAAGAAAGTTATCTGCAAAATATGTCACAGTGTTACGTACTTAAGGAAGGGCAATAACTTCTCAACAACTTATTTCTAAAGGTAATGGAACTTCTGCTCCCGCAAATGCTGGAGAACAGGCTAGCCAAAATAATCACCTGATCTAAGTCCCTCCCGTGACGACAACTATTTTCTTTATTTCTCCCATCTGGTCCATTTCATGGTTGTCACGTTAATTTGGCAGAAAATAAACCCCCTTGCTTTCTAACACTCTTCACCGAAGTGAGAGGCTAGGTGCGGCTAGGTTTAAATTCTGAGTGATGTCCAATTTGCCACTACCAGTCCAGTCGCGTTTAATATGTATACTAAACTACCACGATTCTGGATACACTAATAGCAGTCTGCATCTTCAGTCCAGTCGTGCTTATGAACTAGCACGGCCGCATTTGGTTGCGCTCAGTGAGAAACTGTGACAACTGGCTACTTAAACAGTGCAGTTTTATTTGTGCAACAGGTATAGAGGTTTTTTGAATTGCCGGTGATAGTGACTGTCTGCAAGAAAGCACGTG
>Ga0065711_1041238_pt1 | contig 16298 bp, 10 predicted proteins | sample Hoacrofraction12_FD_59098 | JGI IMG/M metagenome (GOLD analysis project Ga0065711, IMG submission 59098) | Hoatzin crop microbial communities from Cojedes, Venezuela - Epithelial fraction 12 v2 (version 2) | ecosystem: Host-associated > Birds > Digestive system > Esophagus > Crop | place...
CGGGGGGCCGGCAACCGGCACGGCCCGCGCCCCCCCGTCCCGCCGGCGGTGCTGCTGGAGCAAGCGGGCGTCTGCCCTGGTCCCGCGGCGGGCCGGAGAGCGGGTCCGGGTGCACCCCGGGAGGGGGAAGGGTCCCGAAAGCGAAGGCCCTGGTCTCTCCCGGTCGGGAAAATGCCTCCTGGAGGCACCCGCGCCGCGGCCGGGAGGGGGCGAGCCTCCCCCCCCACGCCCCGTCCATGACTGGAATGCAGACTTACAGTTTTTAACTCTTCTGGCACTTTTTCTCTGTTTCGCGTCCCTTGGGCCGTGTGCGTGCGTTTTCATTTACCGCTGCGTTGTTCTGTGCCTTGCCAGAAGGAGAAAAAAGAGAAGAAGTCCAAACACCGTGACAGATCTCGAAGCAGAAAGGCTCAGACTGATGAAAGCGAGCAGTCGGAAGAGGACGATTCCCCAAAACTGAAGAAAGCGAGGAGTCGAGTTAAACAAAACGGTCATGCGAGAGAAGAAAGCCCGGAGAACGCGGGATTATCTTCCTTAAACAGTAAATCCACCCACAAAAAACAGCACAGTAATTCTAGTGAAACATCTAGTGGCGAAGGTGACAGCGAGCAGGAGCAGGTAAAACTAATGATGTGTTTAGTTACAGTGATACGTTTAACTTTCAACTCCCACATTACAACGAGCTTAAATTTAGAATGGGTTATCTTTCCTTTTTTTTTTTCCTCCCAATCAGTGGAAAGACATCTGCAAGTCTTTGGGGTTTAAAGCTACTTAAAATGTCCCTTCTGTCGATTATTTGTAAAAATTTTCAGTTATGAAGTCCTGAAGTTCTAGATCAGCACACCATGGTTTCCTCACTTTAACAGTCTGGTACTGTGGTAGCTGTTGGCAGATGGACAAGGTGCAGTGAAATGGTGCTTCAGTATGATTCACCATCGTTACATATGATTGTAATTGCCACAAATATAGTTTAATTGGCTTCTTTTTGGTATTATAAGTACTTCTTTAGCAAAATAAGACGTGGTTTTAGCTAGTGGAAAAAGTTATGTATTAATATGTTTTTATGCGTCATCTTATTAAACAGTAGTTGTTAATGTGATAAGATGGTCATTAATGTAATAAAATATTATTTTGTAGCAGTTTTGTAAGTCTTTTTAAGCCTTTCTGTAAGAATGTTTTTATTTGTCTGTTTCTGTTTGATTTAGGTTCCTTTAAAAGTGCTTGACATGAACTACGTTTTTTTTGCAGGGTAGTATTATCTTGTTGTGCCTAGGATTTGTTTTGATAAGTCTTTGTACATGTGTGTTCTGCTGTTGCTTGGTTTTGTTTCTTGTTCCGACTGATGCTTCACAAAACATCAGGGCTTCCATGGTTTCCAGGGTTAGCATTCTTTCCTCGCGCTTAGAATTTGATCACTGTGCTGTTGAAACGTGCACTACTGAGTAGGTGCTTTTGATGCTCTGCCTTGTAATGTTATTCTTTTGGGGATCAATTTCTGCATCTGTAAATCACTGTGCTGTATTAATTGGGAAGTAGGAAAAAGGCTAGATATCAAGCCCGATTCTTGCATATTACAACATAATCTGCTAGACCATTAGTAATTAGTTAAAATAGAATCTTAAAATTTAATTAAGGATTTTCAGGGTTTTAATTTGGGCATTTTGCATTTACAGGGTTATGCCATTAGATATAAAACAGTCTTAACTTACAGGTCACTTTTGTCTAAATGTGATAGTAAGTAAAAGAAAGAAGGCTCTTCCACTGCAGCTGAGATGCTGTCACTGACAAGTTGACCCTTGGGTATGGCACCAGTGCCTGTGCTGTTACCTTGAATTTTCTGATGGTTATATGATGTTGACATGGAATGTTACCTGGTTTATTGTCTACCAAACAGGAGATGACGGAAGAACAGAAAGAGGGTGCTTTCTCCAATTTTTCTATTTCGGAAGGAACCGTTCAGCTTCTTCAAGGTAAATTTCTTGGCATGATGTGACCACAGAAAGTAATGATATCTGTCATGTCTTTTGGTGCTCAGTGTATTCAGTGAGCTTTGAGATGTGCTCTGCTTGTGCGTATGCAACCACAGATGCTATGCAGAAGGCATATTGATTGCCTACTTGAAATACATCTTTGAACATAGACTTTTGCCCAGTTCAGCTTTTACAGTAGAATTTTAAATGACATAAGCTAAAAACCAAAATTAATTCTGTCCGAGAATTTTTCAATTAAAAATTATTTTAGTGTAAGTAAAGGAACACCAGTTATATTTAGTATCTTTGACATTAGTTTGTGCATGACTTAGTATGAATTAAGAGAAAAATAGAAGAGGTTTTGACGTGTCTGATTTGAAAGGAAGTTTTTCATAGATAGGTGGGGAGTATTAAATAAAGCAAGCCGCAGTGCTTAAAGGCTTTCATTAAAGGCTAGTAACTTCATCTGTCCTGGCTAGCACTATGTCTGGTGGTATGAAGTGGGAGAATAAAAGGGACAGTCCCAGGGCACTCCTTACTAATGACCTCTGTGATTAAATAAATCAGTGGAGGTGATTATATAGTCCTGACTTACTTTAGAGTTGATGGAAGTTCTGCTTGGGATAACTTCCTCTGAAGGGTATGCAAGAACACTTGTAAAATGATCATACTAAGGAGGTCTGTTGAAATTGTCACAGCTCGAGGAGTGACGTACCTGTTTCCTGTGCAAGTGAAGACCTTCAACCCAGTATATTCTGGCAAAGATGTAATTGCTCAAGCACGAACTGGAACAGGGAAAACGTTCTCTTTTGCTATTCCCTTAATTGAAAAGCTTCAGGGAGACTCACAGGAAAGAAGAAGAGGCCGTTCACCAAAGGTAACTGTGCTTGTTGGAATGCTGGTTTTGTTTTGTCTTGTGTGAGCGATTCAGATTTTTAACCTGCTGGAAAAGTTCTTGAAGTTTGTGCAGGGATAAGCTAACCCACATTAAAGATCACTTAAAAGCTGTGTTCGTTGGGCTTTGCCTGCATCCTGTGCTGCTTCATACCCTCTGATCAAAAGTGAAGAGCACAATAGCTCTATCCACTTGTCAGTTCCTTTTTCTGCTTGCAGGGAGCCCAAAACTACAGGTCTTCAACGTGTTCCTGTTTAATTTTGTTCAGTCACCTTACCTGTTCAGGTCCAGTGGTTACTGGGTGCTTGTTTTTCTCCCAAATTAGTAACAGATTAGTGACTTTTTGTGATTGATAAAAGCTGTCTACTTAAATGTTGTTTAAACATATGAATAGTGGGAGGTTTTAAAAACAGACTTAGTTTTCACTGGGACCACCACCAGGTACTGAAGCTTCTGCTCCAGAGGATGCATATTCATTGTGAGCTGTCTGCATTCTGCTAGGGAATAACACGTATGTTTTATCACTAAATTTTTATGATGCCCTCCAAAACTAGGTAGGCCAAAGCTTATCGTATCTCTATTAATAGTGGAAATTTTTTTGGCAGTTTATTTCATCTTGTCACCCATCTCATAGATTACCTGAAGCTTATTCCAAAACTAATACTAGCTGTTTTATTTGCATCTGCCCATCATGTTGGCTGTCTGACTGAGAATGCTGGCTCTATATTTGGCACAGTCTTGCAAAGAAAGGAAAGCTTTCTTTGAGGAAGTCAAAAGTCTTAAAGAGATTTCAGGTCTCACTCTACCACAGTACACCACTACTTTCAGCCTGGAGAAGAGAAGGCTCCAGGGTGACCTTATAGCAGCCTTCCAGTACCTGAAGGAGGCCTACAGGAAGGATGGAGAGGGACTTTTCACAAGGGTGTGTAGTGATAGGACAAGGGCGAATGGCTGTAAACTAAAAGAGGGCAGATTTGGATTAGATATTGGGAAGAAATTCTTCACCATGAGGGTGGAGAAACACTGGAACAGGTTGCCCAGAGAAGCTGTGGCTGCCCCCTCCCTGGCAGTGATCAAGGCCAGGTTGGATGGAGCTTTGAGCAACCTGGTCTAGTGGAAGATGTCCCTGCTCATGGTAGGGGGGTTGGAAGCAGATGATCTTTAAGGTCCCTTCTAACCCTTACCATTCTATGATTCTATGATTTTAAGGTTCCTGTTGTCAAACCACTGATAACAGCTTTGAGAGCAGTACTGCAGTCACGTGTTAAAACTTAGTTAGTTAAAACTCCTAGCTAGTAGCTTGTCCATCACCTGTGGTGACGCTTTTATTTTGGAAGAGAGGATGGTTACTTGGTTGCTTCAGCGGGGATATCAGCACAGGCTCCAGAACCCTGCTGAACACCAGCTTTGCAGACTGAACATATGTTTCCCTGAGTCACAGGGAAGCTGAGACAGCTGATAGCTCTTTCTTACACCTTCTTGCGGGACTGTGAAGTATTAGCGAGCATATGTAAAAAAACCTTTCATTACCAAAATCCTGCAGTCGTGTACTCAAACAGCATATGTGCATGGAGAAGAAAACTTGTAGATGAACTGTTCAAGAGCTAGAGTTAAATAAGATTTAAGTACCTCCTGTCTATCTCATTTAAAAAGAAGTTAGCCTGTCCTAAGTTAGTATGTGCTGAAGGAGATTAATGAAGTTAGGAGAGACTTACACAGTGTATTTCTCTAATATTTGCTTAGACAACAATTTAAACCAGATTTTTTTTTTTATTTTTTTTTTTAGTTATGTAAATAGTCAGACCTAAACTAGTGATTAGAAGTGTTATGGTTTCTGGTAGAAGCCATGCTGAGAAGACATCTGTTTGTCTTTCTTCTGTCTAGGTACTAGTTCTTTGTCCAACAAGAGAGCTGGCAAACCAGGTTGCCAAAGATTTCAAGGACATCACAAGAAAGCTAACAGTAGCTTGTTTCTATGGAGGAACTCCATATAATGGACAAAGTAAGTGACACTTATCACTAATAATTGAAATCTTGATTGACTGGCGTATTTAAGAAATGCGGTTGGGTCTTTCCAAACACCCACTTCTGACTCAAGAACTGGAGAGTATTCATGGGGAATTCAGTAGCTCAGTGTGTGTCTTCTTGTGGTGAGAAATAACCATAGCTTTCAATTATATTCTCGGTGTTCCCTGTCTACTTGTGTACTTTAATTTAAAGTGAAAGAGATTGTACTGTCTGTGTACAGAGCATTTGCATTTAGGTTCTTGTAAACATTTATATTTTCTTTAAAAAATGTTTAGTCTTGAGCTGTGAGTGGGTGTGGGTTTTTTGTGTGATAGGGGATATCTAGAGGGTTTGTCTTGATGGTTGTAAACAAGGCAAATGAGCAGGAATGAGAATAAGCTTTCGTCGTAATATATCTTGAAACATCAGGTATTAATTTTTTATTTTCATGCAGAACTTCAGGAAGGAGGTGATTTCAGTAATTTGGGTAGTCAAAGGTTTTTTTTTCAAATTTCCAATTAAGGTAGACAATATGGGAAGAGCTAACTGTTTCCAAAGTATGTTAAGCTGTTTGTTTGCCACTTTATTTAAGGGAGAGGGAAGGGAGATGGGAAATCTTTTTTCCTTCAGGAAGAGCAGTAGAATTTCTACCTTCCCAGTTTTGGGTTTTTTTTTCCACCCAAGTTGTCTCCACTTGTTCATAATTTGTTTTCAGTTACGTTTGTAAGGAGAGTACTTATGAATGGCTTAAGAAGCTGTTCCATTATTACTTAGCTACCATGTGTTTCTAATGTAGAGAATGCTCCCTAGTTTGCTGCTAACTTCTCTCTGCTCTTTCCTGTTTATCAGTTGATCTCATGAGAAGTGGCATTGACATTTTGGTTGGGACACCTGGTCGAATCAAAGACCATCTTCAGAGTGGCAAGCTGGACCTTACCAAGGTGAAACATGTTGTACTTGATGAAGTTGACCAGATGCTGGACATGGGATTTGCTGAGCAAGTGGAAGACATTTTACGAGTTGCATACAAGAAGGGTAATCTCAATATTTAAACAAATAGTAGGAAATATTAGTAGGAATTTAGTCTGTTGAAATTCGGGTATATTTTTCTGAAAGTTGCGAGGTGGCTTTGTTTAGAAGTGACTGAGTACTATGTATTGTAGGAATCATACTGTCAATGCAGTACATGAGGAAGTGTTGCGAAAGTAGGAATCATTCATAGCACCTTTGCAAAGCTTAAAATCCTGTCCTGATTTTGGCTGGTTTTTCCTGGTTGCTCACCACCCAATGACCGATTTGCAGTCAGTCGCTGAGCAGAGATCGTGGAACCCCGAAATCACGAATTCGCAAAATTCCCCAAAAAGTTGAAACTCTTAGACAATAGAGGATTCAAACTCATGGAAAAGAGAAGAGCAGAGAGCTTCCTGCCCCCTGGTCAACCCTGTTCGTAAACTGAGCATGACATTTATGATCTGGAATATTTCCGCTGGCCAGCTTGGCTATCTGCATGGCTGTGCTCCCTCCCAGCTCCTGCATACCTGCTCATTAACTGAATATAAGAAACTGGGAAAAGTCCTTTATTTCATAGCAACAACCCGAAACATCAGCATGTCAACATTCTTCTGGTACCAAATCCAAAACACGGCAGCTACTGGGAGGAAAATTAACTCCTTCCTAGCTGAGACCAGGACAAATCCAGTACCTAGAGATCTGTAAATCACTTTCTTTGACACCCATCTAGAAGTTGTACTTGGACTTCTTCCAGTTAAAAGGAATTAGAAGCTTTTTACCATTTTCACCACTTGAAAATAGACTGGGTTTTTGGTCATAGTAACTTTTTTCCTAATCTTGAGAATATTTAGACTTTCTAGAGTATTTTTTCTCCAGAGGTTGGGGATGCATAAATTTAAAAAGCAGAATTGCCTTCCTTATTTTATATACTGATATTTGACCTCATATTTTTAATAACTTGTATAATCAACTTGTATACATCCATAAGATGAAACATACGAAGTTTGTGAAACTGTGTTCTGTGTTTTAAGATTCTGAAGACAATCCCCAGACGCTACTGTTTTCTGCAACTTGCCCACACTGGGTCTATGATGTGGCTAAGAAATACATGAAGTCTAGATATGAACAGATTGACCTGATTGGGAAAAGAACTCAAAAGGCTGCTACAACAGTAGAAGTGAGTAATCTATCAAATGTGGAATATTTTCAGGTCTCTTCCCTTTTTCTTTATCCTACAAATGGTCATGTCATCCTAAGGTACATTATCAGGGTGATGTTGAAAGTTGTTTTGAGAATTATTTTTTGAGCATAAGGTACATTACAGCTACTCAAACTGTTTCTAGGTTTAGGGTCTGTCTCTGTTCTCACAGCATCCAGTAACCTTAGAGACATCTCAGGTAGAGTGAGTATTCAGTTATCAGTTAGTTTTGTTGGCTTTCAGAGAAAAGCAGTATCTGAATTTATCAGTTGAAAGTGAAAGGCGCACATTAACATCAACCCGGCTCTTTTAAATCACCAGAGACATCACAGTCAAATTCTGCTATTCTATGTACAGGAGGTTTTTTCAAACTTCCAGTGGTGTCTCGCCTCACTAGGCCTTTGCTTCCTATGCAGTAAATACCATAGCAAGGAGTACAATGCATATGTGCTAGAAGCCCAAATTAATTATCTTTACTTGATAAAATAAGATATTGTTTCTGCCTAAGTACTACTTAGCGCTTACTATAACAGATCAGTTGGACACATTGTAATTGTATCAGTGGGACTGAAAGAATGTTAGGCTTGTGCTTGATAAAAGCTTTTAACACACTGTGTGTATTTGTTCACTTTATCTGACGTTAAGCTGTAGTTGGTAGAACTGTGATAAAATCTTGCACCGCAGACTGTCCTCTAGAGACATGGTATAACATCTCCTGTTTTTTTTTTTTCTCTTGCTTAAAAAAGTGATTTGTAGACTGTCATCTTTTTTTTCCCTCTTACTGTAATTATTTCACTTAATGTTAGACTAATCATGGTGGACGTAAGAACCTTATGGATTTTGCATGCTCCAGGAACAAGAGTTAGCGTATTTTGCCCATCAGGAAACTGTATAACTCTTTAGTATTTCCAGATTTTAGAGTTTTGAATGTGATGCCGTGAAAAGCATTAAAAAAGAATCTTGTTTTTTTTAATATAAGCTAAACATTGGAATTCTTTTCCATAGCATTTGGCAATAGAGTGTCACTGGTCTCAGAGAGCTGCCGTTATTGGGGATGTCATTCAGGTCTACAGTGGCAGCCACGGCAGGACCATCGTCTTTTGTGAGACCAAAAAGGAGGCAAACGAACTGGCTCTGAATGCTTCAATCAAACAGGTATCTTACCATCCGTACTAAGTAACAAAAGCTGTCAGAGATGCATCAACCCTATGTTGATACCAGACCTATGCTGAGTAAGTTTTGAGGAGAGACTTTCAAGGTGGAAAAGGCAGGCTTTTGCAGGTGGTCAGATTGTTTCAAAACTGCCGAAAAGAACCTCTAAAAGAAACAAAAAACCAAAACAAACTGGTTTGAAAATTTACAGCATGATAGTCTTGAGGACTAGGCTGCACTAACAGATACTGGGCTGTAATGGATTTCTTTCTTAAAGTGAGAATTCTCATTGACATTAAATGAAGCAGTTGTGAATTAATTTTTCTGTAAGGAGGGCTGTCTTGGATTAAAAAATACTGGTAGACTTAGAGAACAGGTCATGGTACTGGAATAACAGTTTCTGAGCTGTGATGTAGTGATGCAATTTTTACGATGTGTAGTGAGACTGGCACTGCGTGCTCCTTTTTGGTGGTGGTATCACAGCAACTACTTTTTCTGTCAGTGTTTTCGTTGAAGAGATGGGTTAACTTATGTCTAGAAAGCAGTATAGCAATATGTGCTGAGGGAAAGGAGAAGCTTTTTCGTCTGCCACAACTGTGTTCAGGAGTGTTTCTCCTGCGCTCCTAGGTAACCTCACTAACAGCTAAACCTGAGCATAGAGCCTTATCCTGTGTTACTGGTGGTGTTAGTGATATCAGATCTTGCATAGGCAATGCAGAACTCTGATCTTGGCAGGTAAGAGAAGGAAATTACTTGGATGTTTCTATTTTAGCATATTAATACCCACTAACAGAGTATATAGCTTACCAGCTGACATTAATCCAAAACTGTTGGAAAAAGAGTTTTTGGATGCGGTGCTGACCTTAGCATTGTGTTAGTATTTTTTAAATGATTCTCTGTTTACATGTGGAAAACATTGTAGCTGTCTACAGGCAAGCTGTGAAATGTGGAGGGGAAAAACCAGTTTTTGTATGTTTAGTCTTCATGCTTGTTGTTGCTGTGATACAGGACTTTCAGAATGCTTGGATTAAAAAAAAAGTCTTTGAAGCTGTAGTTCGCTTTTGTTAGGACCACTTATATTTTAATCCTTTAACTGATAGTGGGGAAAATTAATATATTAAGGGGGATTAAAAAGCAACACTGTTTTGGAAAATATATCTAAATTTGTACTAAGGAGGCCTGAGAAAATTGTTGGTAACTATTTTGAAATAGCTAAGCCTTGCATAGATGGTGTGAATGGCAAGTTAGTGTATGGTTTTTCCATAGGTGACAGTAATTATAGGTGGAGATAAGACACAGGTTGTGATTCTGTTTTCCTGCCTTTGTTAAAGGTCTTTGAGGTGTGTGGATAAGAAGTACTGAGAAAATATTGTAAGACACCTAAAATACAAACTCTAGTAATTCAGTTCTTCCGTATCTTGCCATACGGTATCTATGGAATACCAAGATACTGTACCCAAAACTGGCCATAAAATAGAGCAGTGTCTTGGATTTTGGTACAGTCCTATAATAATACTGTTTTTCAGGATTGCCAGTCGTTGCATGGTGACATTCCTCAGAAGCAAAGAGAGATCACACTGAAAGGTTTTAGGAATGGTACATTTAAAGTTCTGGTTGCCACCAACGTAGCTGCCCGTGGTTTAGATATCCCTGAAGTTGACCTGGTTGTACAAAGTTCACCACCAAAGGTAGGAAATGGTTTTGTTTGGTGTCTTGTAATAAATTATGTTTTTGTTTTCAAGCAGTAAATACTGTCACCTGATAGCATTCACCACACAGCGTGTATCAACATTACATTTAAGGGTGAGAAATGTCCTGATATATAGAAGTAGTGTCTTAGAGGATTTTTTCAGACTGTGTCAGTCCCTTGTGTGTTTCGAGATGGTCTCCTTAAAGTGGCTTCTTTTAAGGCTGTTCAAAGCCTCTCCCTTCAAGGCCACGTAAGGTGATCGCCAGTCTGGAAGCAGTGGGAAGTGAAGAAAGGCTGTTTGTCTTGCAAGAATGATTCACTAAGAGGCATTTATGAGGAGGGGACCCCAACAGTGAGAATGTTAGTGAGAACATTAGCTGAGTTAAGAGGGTTTAAAAAAGACAAGATAATTTTTTGGTGAATTCACTATTAATATTTCCATAACTGTGCCCAAGCTGGTATGCAGCAGGGTGAGTGGGATTGTTAGAGGTATACACACTCAAAATGTTTGCTCATATTCTCTGTGGTGATGCGAAAACAAGACTTAGTTGACCTATGCTCATGGTTCTGCCTTTCAAACCGTGATTTTTAGAGGGTTATGGAAAAGCTTACTCATTTGATGCAAGTGAAACAATGTTTTTTAACTTAATTCTCTGATGCAGTTATTGTATATTGTTCAGACTTAGCTGTAATAGCTTCTAAGTTATGTGAATACAATGAATTGATTAAATTACAATAAATTAGGTAAGTCATAAAGCTATTTCTTTTGAAGGATGTGGAGTCCTATATCCATCGTTCTGGACGCACAGGTCGAGCTGGACGGACTGGGATCTGTATCTGTTTTTATCAGCGAAAGGAAGAACATCAGTTAAGATATGTGGAACAAAAAGCGGTAAAATACAATTTTCTTCTGATTATGAGCACTCAAATGTAATGTGTTCGGGTAGCATGTAAAATCTTCATGTTTTTTTCAACAGTTCAGTTACAGAATATAACTTATAAAGCACCAGCTGAAGTTCAGTTACCTTGCAAAGTTTGGGTATGTTGTCAGTTACGGTGGAGCAGGGAGCGTGCTGCAGATTCTCATGCCCGTGCTTTCTCAGCAAATGCCAGTAAGATTGTACCCGTGGAAATGAGAAGAAGCTAGCAGGATTTCAGTTTAGTGTTCCCCCGGCTTAACAACTGATCAGTGATTTGCATATGTATAGCTTTACTGAGAACTGTTATTCCATTTTTGCACTGTGTGCGTTGTTCCATATGGTAGTTTTCTCACCAATTAAATTTTCAGTTGGGATGAGATGGTTTAATCTTGGCACATAAAACTCAGACTTATGTTTAGAAAGGCTGTGTAACTTGTACTTGAATCCAAGTAAACCAAAGTAAAAGTCAATAATTTTGAATTTGTAGGACTTTTTTTTTCCTCTGGAATATGCCGCAATGGTCTCTATTTATTTCAGTTTAAGGTCACTGGGTCTTTTAAACTGACCTGGTACATAAAAGGCTTTTAAACCCATTTCCCTGTAAGCCTAACCTTATAATTTTCACTAGCAAAAGCTGGAAATTGAAAGGTGAAAAGCAGAAGAAAAATGATACATTTAAATGCTTGTTTCATTGGAGTCCAATACTGTTTCTTTAGAACGGAATTATTTATGGTCTGCAACATTCATCTGTATTTTGCTTTTTAAATTCTCAGGGCATTACATTCAAGCGTGTTGGAGTTCCTACTGCAACAGATATAATAAAGGCTTCCAGCAAAGATGCTATCAGGTGCGTTTGGTGACTCAAGTCCTGTTGTATATTCCCAGTTCAGAAGGGCTGTTTGGATTCCCTGTTGCCGTCTTGCTGAGCTCTCTGAGCTGATCACTATTGAAGTCCTGGACTGCTGTTTTTCTTGTATTTTATAGCCTGGTAAATACTAGTGTGTGTGTGTGTGTGTGTCTCTATATATATATATATATATATATATTTTTTTTTTTTCCTTGATTACTTAGGTGTCTGGATTCTGTTCCTCAAACTGCTATTGAGTATTTCAAAGAATCTGCTCGGTTGCTAGTACAAGAAAAGGGACCAATTAATGCTCTGGCTGCAGCTCTAGCCCATATATCAGGTGCTACTTCCATTGAACAGCGCTCCCTGCTGAACTCGGATGTGGTAAGGGTGTATGGCTTAACAGTTTTCTTAAACCTGGAAAAAACCAACATACCTCTGTGTTCCTTAAATGGAAGATTATTTGTCTCCTTATGATTTTGTTTGTGGGAACTGTACTTAAGCCACTAGGAACCATCAGTTTAGTTAAAAGCAAGAATATAGTGGCTACAAATATACTTGCTCTTCTGTAAGAGTATCCACTTGAAAACTTAGTTTATAAACTGTAAATTAGCAGGTTTCTCGTGTCTGATAAATGTGCTGAAGCTTATTCCTCTGACAGAACGGAGCATGCCCCACTTTTTACTCTTTAGGGTTTCGTTACAATGATACTACGCTGCTCTGAAGAAATAAACAATATGAGCTATGCTTGGCGAAGACTACGAGAGCTGTTGGGTGATGATGTTGACAGGAAGGTGAACAGAATGTGTTTCCTCAAGGGAAAAATGGTAAGCTTTTTTTGTATCTTTGCTGCTGAGCTCTTCTGGTTGTAGCCTTTTCTCGGTGGTTGTCAGGGGAGATATTTGGTCTTTTTTTCCCCTGTTCCAGACTGTTGGTAAGGACATGACTCTGGTAGATGGATGGGCCTCAATCTGTGGCATTAGGGCTTGGATATCTCAGAGGCTTAGGGCTCTGCTCTGCTGGCATGCTAAGGAGGTAGCGTGACGCAGTATATAGCGTGGCTGCAGGGACAGCAGAACGGGTAAAAGGTGAGAAATGTGCTTAACCGCGCCTGAATGACAAAACATAGAACAGGATTTCTTAGGAGGGTGGGTTCTGACAGTGCCTGTCGTGTTTCTGGTACTTGAAACTGAAACATCAGAAAGTTACTTTTTAGTTTGCGTACTGAACAGCATTGCAACAACTGTCTCAATGCTTGCTGAGCCACAGTTACGTTGAACAAAACTGGTTCCCCTCACTACTCTTGTCTCAGAATTCACATGCATTTTCACAAACGTGAAAATATGCGATCAAATAGTCTGTCCAGGATTATTTGTGGTGACACATAGGACAAGGAATGCTTGTGTCCTGCTTTTGTGATGTTTTAGGCATTATTGCTGATTTGCTCCATCTTTGTGTTTTCCTGGGTGTGTTTCGTTTCTCAACATACCCAGATCAATCAAACAGAACAGAGATGCTGTGAACTTAATGACTTAATTTGCATGCTGTCAACACATGCCATTCTCTTATCCCTTTGTCTGCTGTTGTTTTTCCAGTGCTTTCACACACCTGCATTTCCATGCATACTTCAGTCAGATCCATGTTGAAGTTTCCATCACAGACACCACATACCAAGTGTTGTTACAGAGAATGATTCAGTTTGTGTTTCCCTGTTTTTGTGTGGTTTAAGGTGGTGTGGGATGTGGAGAACAATCCACAAACTAAAAAGACCCCAGAACTGTTTGAGGATGAGTTGAGAGAACTCTTCAGAGGCAGATGTTGAATGAGCTTTTATGTAGAATTTGTAATAGAAGCATTAAGATTGGTATGAGTGCGGGTGGAACGGGTGCCTTTTGGAAGTACCGAAAGGAGAGAGAGGTCAAAATGGCAGGTGTTGATGGCACCTAGTTTAGCAAATCATCGAAATCACAGCACATCTGTATGCCAATACTGAGGATACCCAGAAGTGGTAAACTGGAAAGCCTAAAACAAGGGACAGCCTATACCTGAACAAGTTTAAAAACTTTTTTAATAAGAAAAATTCTTGTCTAAGGTGCTGTGTGTGTTCTCTTCTACATTCTGTCTTTGTGTAAAAGTTAACCTGTGTGTCTTGCTGTGTGAATTTCACATGCAATTTGCAAGGTTTCTTGGCCAGACATTTCTGATTTTAAATTTGACTTGAGGACACTTCTTTATGTCAGTGAATTATTTTTACTGTTTCCATCTCTGACATTTTTTCTTAATGCGTACTTCACGCATGATAGTTGATACTGCATTAATTGGTAAGATTTGTTTTATTGTCCTTGCTTTTGTCTCTTTATTCACAACATTGTTCTGTATTTGATGTGTAGAACGCTATCTATGGATGTTTTTTCCTACATCAGATTTGTAATTCTCTGTATCCAGATTGCTTGTTCAGACAAAGAATAGCATTTTATGAGTGAATCATGTATTGTATGTAATCGTTCAAGTAGTTTAACTTCAGATTTTTAGTCTGAACCTAAATATTCAGTTTACTGGTTGTATACATTTCTTAATATAGATTAAAACTTCTGATTTGAAAGAATTTACAAAATGAGTAATGCAGAAACCAATAGAGCACAGTTTAGGGTGGGGAGGGTTGATAAGCTTATTGTTAAAGAGCAAGAAAATGTGAATTGGAAGTACTAGCTATGCAGGGGAAGGAAGAAATGGTTATATCTGAGGAAAACATTACGGAAGTGCAGGTATTGGTGTTTTCAGAAATACTGATGCAACTCTCTCAATGTTCAAAGACTTTGAAGTATCTTAAATCTGTTAAAAAAACACTATGAAATGTAAAACTGTACATAGATTTGTAGGCTCTTTTTTTTTTTTATTTTAGTTGCAGTCAATTGAAAGGTTCGACTTGTATCCATTAGAGTTACTCTTTCTTTTCAGGGTGTGTGCTTTGATATTCCTGCAGCATACCAAAAGGAAACAGAGGTACGTTCATTGAATTTTCTGGTTACAGCAGACTAAATGAAACTGGCTGGACTGGGTTAGGCAGGAAACGATACGTAGCCTGTATCCTGCCTTTCCTAGTGGCAAAAGGGATGGCTTTGAAGGAACTGAAGAACAGAACAAGCATACAGTGTTCCTTTCCGAAAGTCCTCCCCTGTCTCTAGAAATCTGGAGCGTGAGACTTCTGCGCTGAGGAGAGTGGTGGTGTGAACAATCCACCCCATGTTACTGCTGCTGGATTAATCTTTGTAGGCAACAAGTTTCGTTACACTATAAAATCCCCTTTTTTCCATTCCCCACCCCTATTCTTTTCACCCAGAATTCTCTCCACAGAAAAGTGAATTCCAGGTTTTTGCTTCACAGAATTGGTATTCGCATGCCAAAATTCCCTTGACTTCCAATCTTTCCTTCAGCTGTTTCTCCCTTGGCCCGTCTCCATACCCTCATGCCCTGGCATTCATCTACTCCTGAAACAATGTTTGGCTCTGGATTAGAGGGGCGTTGAAGAGAGGGTGTGGATTTGTGATCAGTAACAATTATAGTGGTATTTTTAATACATGAAAGGTGAGAAAATTTACTGATGAGGCTGCTCTGTAGAGCTCTCTGGTGGCTTTCCATTCTGTTCTGTAGTATCTGAGGTGCACTCAGTCAGCTGTAGCTCTTATGCTGAAAATTTTGAAACCAGTATTGACCACTTTAGTTAGAAGCTTGAATCTTCTGTATTAGCTCACAACCTTGCTTATTCAGTTGAGCAGATTTAGGAAGGATGAAATACCCTGTCTTTGCGTTCCTAGAGTTTAACTTGCTATGTCTGACTTTATTTCAATAGTCAAAATGGGAAGATTCAAAACAGTGGCGTTTGTGCGTGGCGACTGAGTTACCTGAGTTAGTTGAATCACTGCGAGGAGGAGGTGGAGGAAATGGCCGAAGCTTCTCAAGCTCCAGGAGTGGGCGGCGTGGTGGCTCTGGTAGAAACAGATTCCGAAGCAGAGGCCAGAAACGAAGTTTTGACAGAGCCTTTGATCGCTAACGTCAAGAATCTGGAAGTGGAAAAAATGGGACTGTAGTATTTTATATCACATTAAAATAGGCTGTTCCTGTGTCTTTTTACCACTTGGAAAAATCTGTCATTTGGATTTTTCTGCTCAGTACTACTTAAAGCATAAACAAGACCCCATTCACTTAAAAAAAAACCAAACAAAACACAAGAAAAATAAAACTTATTCTTTCCTTTATTTCTGGTGTTGCTGTTTCCTCTGTAAGACCTAAATCCTTATTCCAGGCTGTGTCTGTTGCGCTCCAAACTGTAGCCTGCCTCACTGTATAATACACAGATCCGAACTGCTGGTCAAACCTGTACATTTTCCAAAAAAATAAATTATTATTTTACAAGTCCCTGCGCTACGTTGGGGTGGGGAAGGGCTTGCTGGGCACCGGCGAGTGGCGCGGCGGGAGCCCGCTCGCCGCCTGTGAGCGCAGTTTGTGCGAGAGGGGAGGCAGCGGCCGCTCGGAGCGTGGCGGCGGCGGCGCGGGGGAGCCGGCGGAAGGGACCGGCCGGGCAGCGCCGGCGGAAGAGGCGGGCAGGCC
>Ga0065711_1041239_pt1 | contig 16297 bp, 11 predicted proteins | sample Hoacrofraction12_FD_59098 | JGI IMG/M metagenome (GOLD analysis project Ga0065711, IMG submission 59098) | Hoatzin crop microbial communities from Cojedes, Venezuela - Epithelial fraction 12 v2 (version 2) | ecosystem: Host-associated > Birds > Digestive system > Esophagus > Crop | place...
GGAGATATTCAAGACCCACCTGGACAAGGTCCTGTGCAGCTTGCTGTAGGTGACCCTGCTTCGGCAGGAGGGTTGGACTAGATGACCCACAGAGGTCCCTTCCAACCCCTACTATTCTGTGATTCTGTGAATAATAGATTAATTTTAAATGTTAAAACTAGAAAGCATAGAAAGTGTATAGTGCAATTCAGGACATCTCATTAATGCTCACATAAATGTTCACTTTGTTGCTTCTATCATTTCTCAACATAATCCCTAAAATACCATTAAACGGGAATTTGGTACAGATGATCCACTTACATATGATCAGACAATCACCAGCTTTTTTTCCAATAATACCATGCTTTAAAAAATGTTTTGGGGAAGTCTAGACATGTGCACAAGAGCATATGCAATAAGGTATAGAAGCATGCAGCTCATAATATATCAGAGATACTTAAGAGAAAAAATCTTGACACCAAACTTATTTGTATAGGTTTATATTCATGTCTGTTTAGATATACATGACATATAGAGCACTAAATATGAACTGCCAGTGAAGGTCAGATCCTTTGACAAATGCTATCTTAAGATTTAGACTGAATACACTCATTAATGGAAAAGATATCCCTCATTAAACTAACTTTTAACTTCATTTGTTCTTGGGCACACCAATACCACTGCACACATTCTGGTGAAGAATCTGAAAAGTCAAAGTTGGCCTCAAACAGCAATTTAGTTTTAAAATGAATAGTGATCATGTCCAAAGAATAAAATAACTTTGTCAAGATAACAAAGGGGACCCTACAAACACTCATCTTACTCTAAGGTCTAAGTTCTGCAACACTGAAAAATTAAAGGAAAAAAATGATGAGGATTCAATTCAGGAAAAAAATGACTCAAGCAGCAAGGTAAAGAAAGCTTTACAAAAAAAAGTTTAAAGACGAGTGGCAAAAAATAATAGAAAAGAAACTATTTTTCCTTTGCAAGGATGTTATCACTCTGAGCAGCAGATATTAGAAAGTGATTTTGCTCAGCATCTTCATTGTCACCATGAAAGAGCAATACTGAGTAGCAGAGACAGACAAGGTCTGCCCTAATGCTGTTTCAGGTCAAACAGAACACTGCGAAGAAACATGAGCTCAGTGGTGGATTCACTACATTTTGGGGAGAGGGGACTCTACAAATGAGAAGAGGGAAAGCAACACATTTTTAACTCTGGCAGGACATTTGCTAGATCCCTTTGGAAGTTCCAGCAGGACAGCATTGTTCTCAAATGCATCTGATACAAAAAGAGAACAGTTCATCTGCTGCAGATAGATAGATAGATATGGACTAGATTACAGACTACTCCCAGCTGCTGCCAGGGAGCAAAGTATTCCTCTTCTCTCTCATGACACGCACTGAGAATATAATAGGGCACATCTACTTTCACCTCATGATAGTGTCAGAAGAATACTCCTTGGGAGCTGAGTGCATATTTCTGAAGGTAAATCTGCCCTAACTTTAATAATTATGCTACTTACAAGGTAAGTATGTTACTTTACAAAGTAAAGTGGAGTGCACAAATATGTCTACAGATTAAATGAACTGCACCCAAAAATTCTTAATGAATTATAGGAAAATGGGTTAGAAGGTTACTGATTTCGTCTCCCCATCCCTCTTGACAAATTCATCTAACCTGTTTTTAAAAAACTCCAGCGACAGACATCCCATATACTCCCAGACAATCCATTCTAGTATTCAGCTTTTCATTTGCGACTCATTCTTTACGTCTACATTTCCCTTGCTCACTATTTAAATCCATTGCTTCTTACTCTCATCACAGCAGACATGTAAAACGGCTTATTCCCTTCCCCTTTGGTGGATGTTTTAAAATATATAAATCAGTTTTGTCAGATGAAGGATTTAAAATGAATTTGTATGAAGGGAAAACAGCTGTTCCAGACAGTGCATGGTAGTGGACAGAGAGAGAGTGTGATTCCTTCCTAAAAGGGCATCACTAGCAAACTTTGGTAGTAGAACACAAGAGGATATGCTGCTAGTGAAACCAAACAGAAACTCAAAACACAGATACTTTGGAACAAATACCTTCTCTGGATACAAGTACAACATAACACTGGCTAAAAATACAAGCAATGTTTCACAGACCAGTTTGGTAAGCGAAGCTGTAGTAATGACAAGACTGAAGTGATGAACGGTCATCTCTACCTGTTTAAAATTGCATAACAACTCAACTGATAGTCATTTTATTTTATAGTGATAAAAGGATGTCAACACTCATAACAAGCGAAGAGACCTGACGTGCATCCATCACAGAATGTGTACTGACTCAGATTAATACCTTGGCTCACAGACCATGGTTAGAAATTAGAGAAGTCTCCTTTTCAAAGCAGCAGCTAGACTACTACAGTTTTTCAACAATAAAGCAGTTAAATATTAATTGCAAATGAAAGTTCTCATGATAATCCTGAAAGTAATATAAATCTAATAAGCAATTTCATCCGTAGGTAAGCGAACAACGTGAGATTGTTCTGAAGTGACAAGTTTACGCAATCAGTCACAGCCAACAAAGGTTCACGAGGGGAAAGTTCTGTTTGACCAACTCAATTTCCTTTTATGACAAGGTCACCCACCTAGTTGACCAAGAGAAGCCAGTAGATGTGGGGGGTTTTGGATTTTAGCAAAGCTTTTGATATTGTCTCTTGCAGTATCCTTCTGGAGAAAATGTCCAGCATGCAGCTAGACACATCCATAATACGTTGGGTGAACAACTGGCTGACAGGTCGGGCTGAAAGACTTACAGTAAATTGTGTTACATCAGGCTGGCAGTCAGTCACTAGTGGGGTTCCCCAGGGCTCAATTCAAGGGCCACTGCTCTTTAATGTTTTTATAAATGATCTGGATGCACAAGTCAAATGCACATTAAGTAAATTTGACAATGATACTAAATTAGGAGGAGCTGTGGACTCCCTTGAAGGTAGTGAGGCCTTACAGACATCTGGATAGACCAGAGAGCTGGTCAACCACCACTCATATGAAATTTAACAAGAACAAATGAGAGATTCTGCACCTGGGATGGGGTAATCCTGGTCATGCACACAAATTGAGGGATGAGAGGCTGGAGAGTAGCCCCACGGAAAGAGATCTGGGGGTCTGGGTTGATGGCAAGTTGAATAAGAATCAACAGTGTGTCCTGGCAGCTGAAAGGGCCAGCCGTGCCCTGGGGTGCATCAAGCATAGCATCACTAGCCAGTCAAGGGAGGTGATTGTCCCACCTTACGCTGCTCTGGTGCGGCCCCACCTCGAGCACTGTGCACAGTTTTGGGTGTCTCAATGCAAGGAGGACGTCAAACTATTAGAGTGTGCCCAGAGCAGGGTGACCAAGTTAGTGAAAGGTCTTGAGGGCAAGACTTACAAGGAGCAGCTGAGGTCACTTGGTTTGTTCAGCTTAGAGAAGAGAAAGCTGAGTGGTGCCCTCATTGCAGTCTACGACTTCCTCAAGGGGGACAGCAGAGGAGGAGGTGCTGATCTCCTCTCTCTGGTGACCAGCAACAGGACAGGAAACAGAGTGAAGCTGTGTCAGGAGAAGTTCAGACTGGACATTACGAAAAGGTTCTTCACTGGTTCGGACACTGGAATAGGTTCCCGACTGGACTATGCTCTTGATCCCCTGGTTTAGTTTCAGGTAGTCCTGCAAGGAGGAGGGAGTTGGACTCAATGATTGTCATGAGTCCCTTCCAACTCCATATATTCCATGATTCCATGACTCTCATTACTTCACTCACAAAGCTACTGGGTTGATTTATGCACCATAGTATTTGTATAACAAGGTTTAATTTAATTTATCAAAGCACAACCCTAACTTTGACAAAAAGGCCTTAAGCATTCATTTGGTCTGTAAGAATTCAGTGGCAGTTACTGGAGGCTCAGATTCTTCCACTCCAGGCGCCCAATTTTGCAAAGGAAGTCACCTTACAGCAGCTGTTTCCAGAGTGGCAGTCCTCTCTCACAACCACCTCCACACAACGCCCTGCAAGCATGACTTCCTCCACCCTGCCACTGACCTGAAGAGTCACAGGCAGTCTCCTGCTTTGTAGCGCTCCACAACCTGGTGAGGTGGGGTTCAGGGCACAAGGAGCTGAACATGGCTCTAAGCTCTCACACCACCTGTATCGGGTTTGCTTGGCAAGGTTTTGGTAGGGGGGAGGATGCAGGGGTGGCAGCCGCCAGAAGCTTCCCCTCTGTCCAACAGAGCCAATGCCAGCTGGCTCCAAGACAGACCTGCTGCTGGCCAAGGCCACACCAATCAGCAATGGTGGTAGTGCCTCTGTGATAACATATTTACAAGGGGAAAAAAAACCTGCTGTGCAACAGCAGCTGAAGAGAGGAGTGAGAATGTCAGAGAAACAACTTTGCAGACACCAGTCAGTGGAGAAGGAGGCGGAGGAGGTGCTCCAGGCATCGGAGCAGAAATTCCCCTGCAGCTGGTGGAGAAGACCATGGTGAGGCGGGCTGTCCCCCTGCAGCCCATGGAGGTCCACGGTGGAGCAGGTACCTACCTGCAGCCCATGGAGGACCCCACACTGGAGCAGGTGGATGAGCCCAAAAGATGCTGTGACCCTGTGGAGAGACCGTGCTACAGCAGGCTCTCGGCAGGACCTGTGGAGCCGTGGAGAGGAGCCCACACTGGAGCAGGTTTGCTGGCAGGACTTGTGACCCCATGGGAAGGGCCCATGTTGGAGAAGTTCATGGAGGACTCTGTCCTGTGGGAAGGACCCCACGTTGGAGCAGGGGAAGAATGTGAGGAGGAAGGAGTGGCAGAGACAATGTGTGATGAACTGATCACAACCCCCATTCCCCATGCCCCTGTGCCGCTCAGGGTGAGGAGGTAGAGAAATTGGGAGTGAAGTTGAGCCCAGGAAAAAGGAAGGGTGGCCATAGGTGTTTTGAAATTTGGTTTTATTTCTCATTACTCTGATTTTGATTGGTAATAAATTAAATTCCCCAAGTCGAGTCTGTTTTGCCTGTGACGGTAACTGGTGAGTGAGCTCCCTTTCCTTATATCGACCCACGAGCCTTTTGTTAAATTTTTCTTCCCTGTCCAGATGAGGAGGGAGACTGATAGAGCATCTCAGTGGGCACCTGCCATCCAGCCGGGGTCAACCCACCACACCACCAAAAAGTGCTGCAAGTAGCACTGAATCTCTCCCAGCCCCTTCTCTTTCACCACTACGATCAACACTTATAAACAAGAAAAACTTGGTCAAATCTTATCTGGGGGCTTTCTCATGTGCCACACTGGAAGTAGTCAATCTGCCACATCATAGAGGGTTTTGCTTTGTAATGGATCAATCATTTTAGCAAATATTAAATCCTTCTAACACATTATGTATTTAAATAAATAAATAAATAAATTTGACATTTCAGTTGTCTAAAAAACCAAACATCTGGACACAGAGAAAGTTGGAAATTACTTGGGCACTGCTACCACAAGTCTCACTAACCTTACAACACAAGTAGAAGAGAAGGGAACATGCAAGCATAGAGACCAAATAATTGCTCTTGCCTCCAGAGCTGCTCCTTTTCCGGATGCTGTGATTCACCTGACTCTGGACTGGGAGCAAATGAAGTCACAAGAAATCGATTTACTTATGAAGTCATGATTCCCCCCAACAATGTTTATACTAGGTCTATGGTTTCCATAGCAACTAATGCATTTGAAATGAAGAAAAAACTAGTAAGATAAACGGGAAGCATAAAATGTGTTGCGATAGCATGGGTGTGCATAGTACTAATTGTTAACGGTTTGTTTTGGAATGAATTGCAAGCTGCCTTTTCAGTAATGGCTTTTCTGTTGAAATTATTAACAATTTGGCTTACTAAAGAACTTATTTTTGGTGGCGTTAAGGACCTTACCCTTTAGCTTGAAGTTTTGCTGTCAAGTGAGTGAAATGGATTTAGTAGTCAGCTAATATTACTTCACACCAACCAAGGGATGGCATACAACCAGTTACACCTTGGAAAGTTACCGTATGCTTGAAAAGATGACAACGTCATGAAATGTAAGAGATTAAATATTTTTAAATCTCTGTAGCTTCTTAACTTACCACTACAAAATTATTATAAGGTGATCCACTGATTTCATTAAATACCTAAAGAATGCAGAACGCATTTCAGCACATATGCTGTTCTTTAAGATATACCAAACTTCCATTAAGAATCCCTAGTCAGCCAGTCACAAGAGTTCAACTGTACAGAGAATAATTCTATGATGTCCAACCAGGAGTAAGCTCGTGAGACAAGCACATGGAAGTCAACCTTATTACTTGGAAATAAAGATAGCAGGATTTACAGCATATCATAGAATCACAGAATCATACGATGGAAAAGACCTCTAAGATCATCAAGTCCAACCATCTACCCAACACCACCATGCCTACTAAGCCATATCCCCAAGTGCCACATCTACACATTTTTTAAACACCTCCAGGGAGGTGGACTCAACCACCGCCCTGGGCAGCCTGTTCCAATGTCTGACCACTCTCTCAGTAAAGAAATTTTTCCTAATCTCCAGTCTAAACCTTCCCTAATGCAACTTGAGGCCACTGCCTCTCATCCTATCTCTAGTTACTTGGGAGAAGAGACTGACACCTGCCTCACTACAACCTCCTTTCAGGTAGTTGTAGAGAGCAATAAGGTCTCCCCTCAGCCTCCTCTTCTCCAGACTAAACAACCCCAGTTCCCTCAGCCGCTCCTTGTAAGACTTGTTCTCTAGACCCCTCACCAGACTCATTGCCCTTCTCTGGACACGCTTCAGCACCTCGGTGTCCTTCTTGTAGTGAGGGGCCCAAAACCGAACACAGTACTCGAGATGCAGCCTCACCAGTGCGAAGTACAGGGGCACGATCACCTCCCTGCTCCTGCTGGCCACACTGTTCCTGACACAAGCCAGGATGCCGTTGGCCTTCTTGGCCACCTGGGCACACTGCTGGTTCATGTTCAGCCAGCTGTCAACCAACATCCCAAGATCCTTTTCCACTGGGCAGCTTTCCAGTCACCATATTTGATCTTATGTACCAAAAACTAGAGACAAGGAAACTGCCAGAACACAGACATCTTTTGTCCATTGCTAGTTTTGATTGATAGTTATTTTTTAAAGTGAGATGATGCAATACAATCTGTTTAGAAATGAGAGTGGACACAAGACTTGCATTAGTCCAGTCATAACCTTACTCTGTCAATAAGCACAAAACAAAGGTGGGTATAAAACCATGAATGGGAAATTTTGTCAGAATATTTTTCCCAGAAGATACAAATGTAATAGGTTAAGACATCTAGGATGATTATTTTGTTACTTCAGAGACACAAAATGGGATCTTCACCCCACTCACTCTCTTGCACCACTGCTTGTCCCCTTTAATGAATTATATATTTTACAAGCAGAACTGTACAACTTCCTACTTGTGTTTTGCCTTAGAAATAACCCTAACACTTTACTAAGTCCCCTGTTATGGTTGTATGTGAACTATTAAAGCTTTACCCACAGACTTTTGCCATTTCAGAGTTACTCAAAACCACCTTAGAATTAGATACTATTTGCTCAACAGAGAAGACAAGGCCCAATGAAAAGAATGACAGATTACGTCATGCAGTTTAAAGAGAATACCAGACTAATTCCTATTGCTCTAAGATTTACTTAGCAAAGACTGGTTAAATAATTGCAAGCTCAATATAACATAGTGATAATTATTTAAAGTCCTCGAAAAGATTTGTAACGCTTACCTCAATGACTCTTGTTTCAAAATCTTCGTAAGTTTCTGTTGGGAGAAAAATAAGTGTATTACATTTCCTTGTATTACTTATCTATCAGCACAGCTCCCTGTGGGTGGTATAATTTAAAAAGCACACAATTTTTATGTAACTGTAATTTATAAATTAATCTCAGCAGTAAGTAAAAAAGGTAAGAATAATTTGATCAAACATATGTAATGTGAGCTTCATTAGCGGCTTCCTTTTAAAAAGGCCTCAAATATGGTTTTTTACTTGACTCCATTCATTCAGTTTCTTTTACAATAAGGTCAGTGAAAAAACAGCACATAGCTCTTGTTTATGGAGCATAGGTGTTTTTTTGTTTCTTCAATAAAATCAACATATGTAAAGAAAACTACCTTAAAAAAAAATCCAGTTAAAATGATAACTTGTTACTACTCTAGTTATAATTACAACACAGCTTCTGTTTTAATTAAGAGATGACAACTGTTAAATAGTTTCACTGTGCTCTATTAGGGATCCCAATCTCCAACTGCAATCAGTACCTCATCTTTCTAAGTACCACACATGCAGGGAAGTAAGATGGAAACAGTCTCCAAAGACTGTCCAACCTAAATAACCAGAGTAGCACAAAGGAAGACAAATAATAATTTTTTTAAATAGTAAAGCAAGGCACAGAAATTTAACTGCTTTGTTTAAACATCGCACAGAAAGCAAAGCTGATAGAAAAAGCGAGGCATCCTCAGAATCTGCTGAACACTTTGAAGACAAGCTAAGCTATATATCCACTCAAAACTAAATCTGAAACTTTCTTTTGGAAATCACTGCAACTCACCACATACACTGAAGCATTTCTGTTAAATTATATCTGATATTCTTCCTAATTCTTTCCACCTGCAGAAATGCTACGAAAAATAACTACCCACAGCGTGTTATGAAAATGGAATGTTTTGGGTTTTCAACGGCTGGCAGTGTAAACTGCCTTCTTCTGTAACCCCCAAATTTCATATACACTGAGCAAAGGCTTTAAATGGTTAAAAATTAAAAAGGTAAATCACCAGATGGGTCACTTCTATCATGGACAAACTCCAATATTGTCCAGAATATTCTGAAACCTGTACTAGACAATCAATGGAGATTCAAAGAAATTGCAAGTGTTTCCTGACAGATATTTCTGTGAATTCCAGAAAGGGAGTGGTGTAAAAGAAAACAAAAGAAAACAAAAGAAAACAATACATAGCCACTTCAAATAATCAAGAATCGCATAGCCAGACTTTTTTCCCTTTCAATTTCAAATTCTTCCTGAAAAAATGTCTTTGCAATCAAACAGAATTACAGCATCATTTATTTTGTCTAGAAACAGTTAAGGTGTTTTGCATTGTAAAACAAAAATCACTTCTATCTCACATCTGTGTTCAAGTCTTTTCATCACAGTGGTAATGAAACACTGAACACAGCTCTGTTCAGGTCAACATTGCATATTCAGCTCTAAGAGGGAAACATATCCATTTCACTGCACAGAAAGTAAGTTTCTGCTCTGTCACTAGAAGTGACTTCAAAGAAGTAAGATGTTTTTGAAATGTCTTACAACATTGTGTGAGAGGAAAGAGCAAGAATACTTGCAGAGGTCTGGGCGCGACATGGGCACCTACACGTACTGCCTCCAAACACAGTAAGTCAAATGAGAGACCGCAAAACCATGCAAACAGCAGCCCCATCAGATTTTATCCATAGGCCTTCACCCTGATGCATGCTGTAAGAAAGGTCAGCAAACAAATCCCTTAGGCTTGGCTTTCAGCAGCTCCATCAGCATTTCTCAAAATTCATTTCACAGAAGCAGGCAAAAATGCTGTACATCATGGATACTGCCAAAAAGATCTCATTTTCTCCGAGTTTCTATTTCAAAACCTGAAGACCACACAAACATCTGAATATAAATTGCAAATATATTTGTTTCCTTTTAGGCAATTGAGAGCATACTTACAATTGATCTACATTTTAATACAGACACATTTTACATAAGGAGTATCCTATTATCAGCTTGGTTGCGGGAAAAAAAAATACTGACTTTAAAAACAATGGACATCGGAGTAAAATGCAACATCTTGGTATAAGAAGCAGAATAGGTAAGAGATCCTTCCAACCACCTGCTTTTCCAATTTATCTCATGAACAAGAGCATTTCAGTACAACATAGAAGACCAGTGTTAATTAAAGCATTTAACATGTATTTTATTTGGTGTAGTCACAGTGAGATTCTGGAGAGAGGCTTGGGAGCGGAAAACAATATAATGGTGAAGAACTGGGGATTCATTCCTTCACCAAACACTGCTTTATCATTTACACATAACCTACAAGCTGATTATAAACACGATCTTCTCCACACAATTTACAGATCTTTTAGTCTACAAGAAGTAGACTTCTAGCTCACAGAGAAGGAAACGAATGCCAACAGGTACTCTGTTCCCTCTCTGAAGCCTCTTCAGTTGCACAGAAACACTGTAAACTTGGAAGAAAAATAATTTTACTTCCAACTGAAAAATACTGTTCTTTCTCTACTTGTAGCTAGCACAATAAGTAAAGGTGTAGTGGAACAAGTTCCCCCTGAAAGAATTAAGTATACAAAATCATAGTATGTCCCCAAATATTATTTTTTTTCTAACATACTAGTCAAACAAATTTGTCAGATGTTGAAGGCAAACAATAAGGTCTACAAACCTCCTGTATCTGTCTTCATTAGAAAACATGAATGTTGCTGAAGGGAAGCTGCAGCATATGCTTAATCTCTGTTTGTTATCAGAGAATCTAATACCAAAATACTAGGAAGGGCTGAACTGCAGAATTTCAATCAGAACTCACACTTGCTTAAGACACCAGGGAGTCCAGCCATGCCCTAGTCTCAGGACAAAAGGATTCATTGGGTTTGGCAGTTTCAGGTCTATTCCTCCTACCACCTTGACAGTGCTTTGCGCACAGCCAACATACCAGTTCCCCTGCAAAATCATTAATTCTCTGAATAAAAATATGCTCAAAGAACTATGGGGACCTGAAAATCCCCACAATTTTTAACAGATTAAAAGGACACTAGTGTATACTAATCAGAAACTGCTTCTACTCAAGTGCATCTATAATACAAACTGGCAGTTTCATTTTTCTATTTTGATTGTAGCACCCTTTCCTCTTTCTGGCAGAACTTGACCCAACTACTACAGCCTTACACAGCCAACTTTAATGCAAGTAATCAACATCAACAGTATCAGCCAAAAGCAAAATCAAGGAAAAGACCAGAAGGTAAAATTCAGACATGCACAAATGTTGCTTGCAACAGCTACCGCTTTTTTTAATGGAATCAACTACTTGAAAATATATATGAATTTAAAAACAACACAGTCTTGTGTTCAAAGCATGGAAGCAGAACCACGAAATTTTCTTGACTTTCTCTACATTCCACCACTGACTTACGGGGAATTTTGAACAATTCATTAATTTCTCAAATCATCTATTTTTCAGTTATAAGATTCAGTGACAGGCTGCCACATCCATTGTCAATTCAGTCTTCCATGCAATATTTGCTTTCAAGGTAATAAAATGAAACACGGGGAAGTAAATATAGGAAATATTTCATTTGTGTACTGCAGTATTATGCTGATACTAAAATAGAATTAATTGCTCTTAAAACTGAAGACAATCAAAAAATACTCGAAGAGACTGGCAGGCAAGTTCTCCTTAAATTCACAGGGTAAATCTGAGGGAAACAATATATATCAGACACCACAGCAACAGAAGCCACAAAACCATCTATACCAGCTACAGGAATGGAAAACCTGGGAGGAGAACAGAGAAGTAGTAGATAGCAACAAGGGTATGAATTTATAAAGCAGAAAGCTACAAAAACACTGGTGTTAACTTCAGTCTACATGGACAACGACATTAGATTATACTGGAAAGACAATGCTCTCACTACCTTATGGCTTCTTTCAAAGCATGCCTGAATTTTTAATTAATGTCCAATAGAATGTAACCAGAAAATATTCACAGACGGAAAGAAATCAATGAACAAAGCACTAGGCAGACTGGGGAGCAAAGGTGACTGCAAGAAGATCAGACAATATAATTTTGATTGCATGCACATAATTTCCCATTTATGTTGACCTGCTGCAACACAGGTTCCAAGATCCAGGCTTGCACTGGGAGATCATATTCCTGGACAAAGAGAGCTCCAAAAACATGAACAAGCTTAATGGTTAGAATGACTGGAGTTTGCAACAAGCCTGAAACAACAGTGCTGGAAAATATGAACTGTCTTTCTTAGCTCATCTTACTATAAAAGCCTCCAGAAAGACGACAATAAACATACAATCATCATCAAGTGCTTCACAAGAAAAACTGGCTGAATATGAGTAACAACTCATTTTCATATTTAATTAATTGAAAAAGGATTAGGAGTCTAAATGTTAAACAAAGCTGCGACAGAAGTTCTAGTGGTCTGAATAACTGCATTGTAAAAAAAGTTAAGGTCACCTCTCCACTCTACATATAGGACCTCTAGTTTCACTATGATATTTAACTATGCAGCAAATAAATAAATAACTTCTATTAGCTACATCCATACTATATCTACATCCAAACTACATCATCTTTAACCATAACAAGAAAGCTGGAGAGGGACTTTTGACAAGGGCATGTAGTGATAGGACAAGGGGTAATGCCTTTACGCTGAAAGAGGGTAGGTTTAGATTAGATGCAAGGAAGAAATTCTTCACTATGAGGGTGGTGAGGCACTGGAACAGGTTGCCCAGAGAAGCTGTGGCTGCCCTCTCCCTGGAAGTGTTCAAGGCCAGGTAGCACGGGGCTTTGAGCAACCTGGCCTAGTGGAAGGTGTCCCTGCCCATGGCAGGGGCACTGGAACTAGATGAGCTTTAAGGTCCCTTCCAACCCAAACCATTCTATGATTCTATATTTCATTATATAAACTAGAAAAAACAAGCCTGATTTATCCCACAAGATCCTTTAAGAAACTATAAAAAACATGGCTATCTTTCATAATCAAGACGCTTGATGTTGAACACAGAAAAATATTTCCATACTTCAAGACTCCTATAACACTCTACAACATAATACAGTACTCTGTAATACAGTATAACAGCATATAGTCTATAACATAATATAATAGTTTAACAGCTATATTAAACCAAGCAGTGATTTAACAAGTGTCACTTGTGTTAACACAACTTATTCTTTGATTTAGCTGCCTTGCTTCACGTATGGGCACCTAAGACAGAAGTAAAAAAATCAATTTTCCATTACAGGAAATGGCTGGATCTCACTTTCCCCGAATCCCTTATCAGAAAGGCTAAGTAAGACTAAGACAGATACTCAGTTTTCTTACCTCCATTAGGACCCGGGTCAGGAGGATCCAGAAGGACACCCCCCCAACACTTTCCACTCCATCCTCCCTCTCTCTTAACTTTTGTTTTTCTTTTCTTCTCCCATGTATCTCTCTGCTGAACAATTTCAGACTGAATTCTCTCTCGTTCTTCTTTTTTTCGTTGGCTAACTGTCTGGACTCTCCCACTTTGTATCACAGGAGCATTAAGACCAGGCCAGAGGAAACCAGAACGTCCTTAAAAACAACAGAGAAAAACTAAGTTTTATACCAAATTAGGACTGAAACTCTGCACACTGGAAAAATGCAATAAAATGGAAAGTTCTCACATATTCCAAGTGTGTTTTATGATACAGAATTTGTATATAAAAACCAAGAATAACACTGAAAAATCACATCAGGATTTTTTTAGAACACAAAAATATCTCAAGCAGTTCTGACACCATGGAAATTAAAAGCAATCTGTCAATCTATTAAATCAAGAAACAGTATAAACAAAAAGGTCAAGACATGTCAGCCCCTTATTTGTGAATCTACCTTCACCAATCTCCTGGCCTCTATTGAGATTCTTCCTTAGCTTTTTCTTCCTTCTCTTTCCTCTTCCTTTCTTTACTCCCACACCAGTCTCTGCCAAAGCTCCTTTCCATAGCTCATCAGCTGTCACTGAAATAAAAAAGGTTTCATAAGTAAATGTACAAGTACAGCTTATATTGGAAACTGAAGTTGAACAAAAATTTAATCTTAACCCCTGCTTGATCTTTGCTAGGATTTAAACTGTACGATTACTGCCTTTCTAGGAAAGGGATTTCCTACTATGTGTATATGTATCTGGTGCAGAGATGTGCTTCTACTCTTGATGATTGCCATCAGATAGGCATGGAGCCAGGTGCATAGTTCTGAAAAGGATTTTCAAAATTGATTTAAAGGCACACATTCTTAACGAGTAACCAGTAAGGTACTAATTCCCAGGTCATTACAAGAAAATCATTCATTAGTAACTTTGAGCGGTAATACCTGTAACCACTTATCCAAGGACAAATATCAATGACAGTCAACTTCAATCACTCCTAAAAATATCCAAGGGTTAGCCTACTTTAAAAAGCCACAAACAAAAGAAGTTAACCAACAACCTAAATTTGCAGCTGTCTCATGTTCTGACAAAATCCAAGGTCCTCCTTATTGCCTGTATAAATGCAAAGGAATGTAAGCAGGAAGGAATGTGAGACACTTGGAACAGACTCATCACAGAGCTCAGGCTTTGGTCAGGCTTCCTCACCCAGTGGATGTGTACAGGCAGGAAACGCCACACTACAAGTCCAGGAAGCTGGAAAACCGTATTCCCTCAAGATGGGCAAGAGCAGAATGACCTAGAAAGTCACTACATACCCAAATAAGATACTATACAAATGGTGCAATAAGTCATAATATGTAATACAGATTTCATCTGTATTACAGACAAGTGGAAACTGTGTATTTATAGACAAGTAGAAATGCTCATGGATTGCACATAAAAGCTACATATATCAAATTTCTTACATGCTGTGAGGCAGGAACTGTGTTTGCTGCTGGGTAGGCTTTAGTCCTTGTAAAAAGAAATTTCTATCTGAAATTACACTGTCTTTTTTGGATATTCAAGTCAACCTTCATGTCTGGAGGTTTATGGTTAAAAAAATCCCACAAACTGTATCAAATGGTTTGAAACCCATGTCTAAACTGTCAGCCACTAAAAAAATTCCAGCTGATTATAACAAACTGATGCATGTAGCTGTGTGCTAAATGAGAAAAAACCCAACCAACCAAACAAAAAAAAAACCCTCACCTGCACAGAATTCAAACAGAAAAACTTCACTGATGACCCAGCATGTTACTTTCAATAAAAGCCAAACTGTGATAGGTACTAGATTGTCTAGAAACAGTGAGTATTACCTTAAGATAACACTGTATTAAAGTTAGGTATAGAAAAAGATTGGCGGTAAGTAGGCAATGTGTGATGCAGCTTTTAGTGTTGTAAAGTGGACTATAGGACTGTTGCATGAGTTGGAAGATTTACGATCAAATATGTTAAGCTTCTTAGCTTATTCAGAAAACTCTGGGAAACTAGCAATTTCTTTTTTCTTTATGATAATCCTGCTAGCCTGGAAACATGAAATTACAATAAAGGTATTTACATTTTTCTTTGCAAGGTTATTTTTAAGTTGGAACTGTTCCCCAGTCTACTGCAGTTTGTGTGGCCTCACAAAGGGTCGTAACTGCTACAGAGGAGGCTGCACAGGGGCAGCAACAAGCAGCTGAGGGACAAGAACAGTGAGCTCTCAAGCTGGCAATACACTCAAAAAACCCCAGCACTTTGAGCTGTATTCTAAGTATCTGAACGACCAGATCACTTAATTCCAACAGATGAAAGTAGCAAAAGTGACAGAGTAAGGAGACTGTATTATATCAGAGAAGACCAGTGAATGCCAACAAATCTAGTGAGATGAGGTTAGACTGAGTCAAGTTTTGGCCTCAAGCACCACACAAAATTCTAACAAAATTAGAACCAGAGGAAAACATTACATTTGGTACCAAAATGCAGTTCATCTAATCAGTCTATAATTAATAATACCACCACGTGCTTGGAAAGCAGCTGAATTTAATGAAACACATGAGAAGCCTGAGGGCTACAGAGATGAGAGTTCTTTGTAAGATGGCAGATATCACACTGATTTTAAGACAAAGTGACAAGAATGGAATATGTAGGGGATAGGCTGCAGTCAAGAAGATTACAATGGTGGGGACATTGCTTACAACAGACAGACAAGACAGCAATGAAGAAAATAAAAATCTGACCACAAGAAAGGTCAATCTGACTCAGCAACAAAGCACCAAGATGACTGGAGAGCACATACACAGACAGAAGAAAGGTCTTGTAGTGCAGGAAGTAACCCGAACAGAAATCAGGATCTCTGTATAGCTTTTCACACTTGCAGAAATGCTCTGAAATGAAGATAGTACAGTAGATAATGCAGTCTCTTAGTGATTTGTCACCTTGCCTTCATTTAGCCTTCGTAAAATGGGAGGCTGAATGTGTTCCTCCAGAGCTAAATTAGACTCCATCATAAAGCCACCACACATTTCCAGTCAATTACCAAAAAGCACATAGCTACTAACTGTGGGGGGG
>Ga0065711_1011266_pt1 | contig 16296 bp, 7 predicted proteins | sample Hoacrofraction12_FD_59098 | JGI IMG/M metagenome (GOLD analysis project Ga0065711, IMG submission 59098) | Hoatzin crop microbial communities from Cojedes, Venezuela - Epithelial fraction 12 v2 (version 2) | ecosystem: Host-associated > Birds > Digestive system > Esophagus > Crop | place...
AGTGATTGTTTTAAAATGTGACAGGGACATAGGAGTTGAAAGAGAATTAAAAACCAAGGTGAATCTCTGAGACCAGCTGTGTGTTTAAGCTATTTCTTATGTGCAGTTGTAGAAGTGAACTGTGTGTCGCAGGTGTTCATCGGGAACAGAGAAATCTGCCACTATCTGGGAAGCAGAGTTCAAACCAATGTGAGAAGGACTACAAAGCTGCAGATATTTTTGAGGACTTCTGGGCTAAAGAGGCCACTCTTTCTGCACTTCAAGTGAAGAAATTTTCAGAGCATTAGATGGTAGTAGAAAGGTAAACAGTGGAAACAGGAAAGGTCTCATGTCATTGAAGAACAGAAAGTGCACAAAGAAATTGTAATTAATTTCACTTTTTTGTTGGTTTATGCCATGTTAATGGCTGCTTTTCCTAAAACACCTCTAAATGTTTGTGTTCCATTTGCCTGTAAAATTAACTTTTATAATCCTGTATCTACTGATCTTAGAACTCCAAGAAATGTGCAGCTTTTGCAATATCAGACCCAATAAAAGCTGTAGGAGTCCTGACTATCTTCAGTACAGCTAGACATTACTGTTAAAGATTACAAAACAGCAACAAGAAGCTTGGCTGAAACCCTCTCCTGTTATCTCCTCTTTTAATTCAGTCTGAGAAATCAAGACTGATAAGACTGTACTGTCAGCTACAGTCTCACCTTTCCTATATTCAAAAAAGAGTTGGTATTTGTAGCAAGAAACTCATGGGGAAGGGAAGACTTCATTCTCCAGCTGTGCAGATGTAATCCCCATCCTCCTGCCCTTGTGTGGTGACTCTGGTGTGCGAGAGGATGCTGGAAGTCAGTTAAGTGGTGGGAAACTGCTGAGTTTGTGCCAATGAGCAAGAAGTTTTGACCAGCTGTCTCCCCTTCTGTAAGAGAAGGGCCTTGGCTGCTGTGCCAGCACCCCTGCAACAAACACTGGAGTGTGAACCAAGCAAGATCTGGTTTGGGCTGGAGCTGACCAGACCAACACTCCCATGTGTGAGACGCAACAGTGTATGGTGGTGAGGATTAACCAAGGGTGGTTAGGGTCTACTGGAAGCATCTGTGGCAGCACCTCATCTGCATTGCTGTTGTGCTCATCTAGTGCATGGTGGGTGCACAGATGAATAGGGTGAATCCCTGACACCCTTGCTTGAACTGGTCTCCACTGCCAGCAGGTTCAAAAATTATTCTGCAGCAGAGTATAGGAGGGAATTGCTTAACTTTGCTGCTAATTTCAGTCAATTTTCCTCTTCAAGGGGATTGTCTGGCCTCTGGTGGTTTTTGTTTCTCCTTATGTGCTTCTGCATTTGAGCAGTGGAAATCATGAACAGAATATTTTGTTGCTTAAACACAGGGCATGGTGTGCCTTGCTGTGAGATAGGAGAGTTGGCTTGCTCTTAGAGTGTGAATAAAACCTCTTTCATTAGGAATACAGCTGCTTAATTTGGCTGATAAACACAAGAATTTGGGGTGTTGCCTGCACAGAACTACCTTCTTTGCCTGTAAGTCACCCTGTCAGTATGGGAGAGGAAAAAGAGGTTATTTTCAAATTAATGTTCCTTTGATTAAACACCTTTACTTTCCATCCTTGCTCTTTTACCTTCAAACACCTTTGTATAGTAACACTTATTCTGAAAGATTTCTTCTGGCAAGTATATAGAATAAATCTGAGATTATAGTATAAGACAATAAGAAAAAACCAGGAGGATAAACATTGTGTTCCTGTTACTTTTCCACTGAATGGGAAATGTGCTGATGAGTATGGCTTTTTGGCTTCCAACTTCAAGGCAAATTTTCTGAGATTGTGATTTTGCTAAGCAGCTGCTTGAAAAGATGATGATTTCATGATTAGAAAAATAAATTTTTTTGATGTATATTTGAACAGGAGGCATTTATTATAACTGCTATAAAAAGGAGGAAAGGAAATTGCTGAAACTTCCAGAAGAGTTGTGCAAGTCTCAGGTCTCCAGTTTATGCTTTTTGGTATCCATTATTCATATGAAGTGTCCTACTTTCACTCTTCCTCCAAACTATATCTCCTCTTTCTTCTGCCCCTGTGCTGCATTCCAAATTTGACTTTTTTTGTCGGCAGTAACATATACAGTACATAAGACAGCTAGAAAAAACTACAAAAATCATTGATCTCTATGAATTATTTGCAGAAAGACTAGGAAACCACCAAACCCAAGCAGAGAGAAACGGGAAAGGATAGAGCCTTGTTGCAGAGTCATTGAGGAGGTGCTGCCTAGTGTTTTATTTCCTTTTTTCTTGGGTAGAATTCACCTTTGCTGAGCAGCAGCTCTGTTCCCTCCCGCATGTCCTCTGAGCTTGGGGAAATCATATGATGATCATTCAGTGGTGAGTGGTGCCTATAAGGGGTCTGTATTGTGACCAGTACTGTTTAATATCTTTATCAATGACATAGTGGGACTGTGGTCACCCTCAACAAATTTGGAAAAGCTTGAGAAGTGGGCCTGTATGAACCTCATGAGGTTCAACAAGGTCAAGTGCAAGGTGCTGCACCTGGGTCAAGGCAACCCACAGTATCAATACAGGCTGGGGGATGAAAGGATGGAAAGCAGCTTTGCAGAGAAGGTCTTGGGGGTACTGGTGGATGAAAAGTTGGACATGACCTGGCAACGGCCTTCTGGGTTACATCCCCAGCAGCATGGCCAGCAGGTTGAGGGAGGGGATTCTGCACCTTTTCTCTGGTGAGACACCCCTCCTGGGAGTCCTGCATCCAGCTCTGGATCCCTCGGCACAGGAAAGACATGGACCTGTTGGAGCAGGTCCAGAGGAGGCCACAAAAATCATCTGAGGGCTGTAACACCTGTCTTGTGAGGAAAGGCTGAGAGAGTTGGGCTGCTCAGGATGGAGAAGGCTCCAGCGAGACCTTATAGCAGCCTTCCAGTACTTCAAGGGGGCTTATAGGAAAGATGGGGACAAACATTTGAGCAGGGCCTGTTACACTAGGACAAGGGGCAATGGTTTTAAACTCGGAGAGGGTAGATTCAGACTAGATAGAAGGAAGAAACTTTTTCTTACAATGAGGGTGGTGAAACACTGGCACAGGCTGCCCAGAGAGGTGGTTGATACCCCATCCCTGGAAGCATTTCAAGTCAGGTTGAACAGGGCTCTGAGCAATCTGGTCTACTGGAAGATGTCCCTGCTCATTGCAGGAGAGTGGGACTAGATGACCTTTAAAAGGTTCCTTCCAACCCAAACCATCCTATGCTTCTATTTTTTCTAAAGTTAAATTTCCAAGATATCTGGGAACTAAAAAAGAAACCATCATTGAAATTATAGGTGCATATGGTTGTTGTAGTAGTGTTCTTCCTTACCTCTGATGTAAACGCATCTCCTGGCTTTCCAGAGAATTTGCAAGGGCTGTGTACTTGTTCTCTGTTAAGAACTAAAATAACCTGTTCTGAAATTAGCTCTTTGGGCTTGATGTCAGGAATACAAACCCTTGACTTCTACTGCTTGACTGGCCCCACCTGGTTGCCTTGAATCCACTCCAAAATATGAAGAGGTGCTGAGTTCAGCTGCTTTCAACTCAGTGCTGTCTTCTGAAGGAAGTGTTGAAGTGTGTCTGTATGTGGGTCCCTGACAAAAAAGCAGAGATCCTTACAATCTGGTGGATGTTCCCTGTCACTAGTGCTTCAGTCACTGCCTCGAAGACTAGAAATATTCTTTTGAAGATCCTTAGATGCTTGACAATATTTTTCCTTAATATTTTTTCTGAATTTTAAGTTTTGTCTTAAAACGTCTCACTGCAGCCTGTGTCTATAGCAAATGACTGTGTGCTATGAGTTGTTTTAATGGCTATCAGTAATGCTTTTTGAGCTATTTATCTTAATGCTCTGGATATTTTTTATTTTAGAGACTTTCTGGAACCATTAGTACACTCTGATTTGATAAGGTGTAATACATGCTCTCTTCTGACTGTTGTCGCTAAGTACAGGTTCATGGCTTCTTCAAAGGTGCAGCTCTGAAATCTGCCAGGCAGTGCTTAGAGCATCTAGCTGCCAACTGCCAGCTTTCATCAGCAGAGACTAGAAAGAAAGCTGGCCTTTCCCAAATCACTTTATGCACACACTTATTTCTTATATATTTGTTTCTCTTAAGTGTTCATCTTTCTCTCTGGTGTTTATAGAGAGCCAGAAGCTGGTACTGCTCACTTCAGTTACTGTTCTGAGCTACAGAGTGCTCCAGCAGCGAGCTCACAACAAACCCCAAAGATTTCCTTGCACTTCCTTGCCTTTCTTTTTCACATAGCTACGCTCGTAGAGCTAGCTAATCCATCTTTCTTGTTCTGAAGAGAAAGGAGACTTAGATATATTTGCAGTAATCTAAATACAGTGATGATTAGAGGTCTGCAGTTCAGTGCTCTTAATTTTAATCCAGACTTATGTCTCTGGCTGGACTTGAATGGCTATATTTTTCCCATCTAAAAAAACCCGTAAGCTTCCTCTGGGAAAAACAGCACCTCTCTCCAACCCAAAATATGTAAATCCCAAGCAAACTTTTTTCCCCCATGACAACAGCACTCTGACAATCAGCCTGTAAGAGCAAGATTACCTTAAAGCCCTTATGATATGTGTGTATTCAGGTTATCTCAGGATAACAGAACTAGCACTTTTAAAGGAGTGGTGTGAAAGATAGGCAAGAAGACAGCAGTGTTCAGGCTCAGACCTCAGGTTCTGGATTTGTCCCATTCACAACTGTCATCCACTTAATTACAAGTGAGCAATGACTTTAGTCTTACACGTATAGCTAATACAGATCCTGTAACTTTAGCTTCATTCGTTTCAAGAATTCATGTGCTTAGTTAAAAAAAAGTGTATTTACAAAATATATATATATATACAAAATGTATATAGCTAGTAAGAATTGTACCTAGGGGACAACTTCCTGGTTTTGTGTATTTCTTTTCCCGTGTGCTACAACATTATCCTTGGGAACTGTAGTGGGATTGCTTTTGTTTTAGTAAGAGATGTCACCCTCTGCCTCACATAGAGCATCCTATTTCTGTTTGAGTGGATCCCAGACCTTACCAATGGGTGACCTAGCTTCTGATACCAACCGCACCCTATCAACCCTGGCTAACAATTTCCATTGCTATTCAAATAACTTGGTCATTTTACAAGTTTAGCCAAGCACTGGAAAAAAAGCCTATGAAATGAGAGGAAAAGAAGATAAATGTAACCAGTGATAACATATTTGGAAGCAGATTTGTGCTGATAATGGGTCGAAGGTATAAGGGTCTTTCTCTGACAGTAGCAGTGTTCAATCTTCCTCCCACAGCGCAGCAGCTGGAGCTGAGCTGGATTCTTACCCTGCCACTGGTTAGAGATTGACTCTGTTTAAAACTCCTTATCTTTGTTATGAGTGCTACAAGGACATGATGATGTTTTTTTTTTTTTTCCTGGAAACGGCGTGGAACACATCAACCCTTGCTGGAGTAATGTAAATGTCTGTCTCCTTGTCAAGTAGCAGAGCCAGAAGCAGCCCAAGAAAATTCATCAGAAACCCAAAACAAAACAGCAGATTTCTACATAAAGCTTGTCAAAAGCCAGCATCGAAGTACAAGGATGTCATTTAAACCTGTATTACTTTTCTACAGTGTGAATTTCTATTTTCTCTTACTGTGTCCTCCCCTTATTTTTGCTGTTTTTTCTCTCCCACGCAGGTTTTTGTAATTTGATAAAGAACAGGCTGTTCTTACTGGAACTGGAGAAAATAGGCTGCTTTTACTGGAAAAGGGAGGTAAAAGAAGGCCTTCCCTTCACAAAAGGGAAGTAATAAAGTTCTAAAAAGAGCACAAGTGGCAAGTGTCTATATCAGGGATGCTTGATAAAGTTCTATAAAAGAAAGAAAATGCAAAATCATCAAACTATGGATTGCAGTGTTAAAAATACAAGCTAGTGGAAAAGAGCGGCAACTTGTTGTTATCAAAATGTACATCTGTTGATTTTAATGTGCTCTTTCAGGAGAAGTTACAACTCTTAAATTTTATACGAGCCAATAAATGTGTGAAGCAAAATGATCTGGATACTGTGGTATAGCTGGTTACCTAAAAAAGCTTCTGGTTAGTTTCAGCCAAAGGTGTTTTTTTTAGTAAATGAGCTGTCACTGATATTCATGCAAGTGAGACGTGAAAGATGACTTCAAAAAAAGTCAGTTTGTGCAATGGGGGAAGCTGTGTGCTCATAACAATATGGAAAAGAGGTGAGTGGAAAGAGAGAATTGAGACTATACAGAAGGAGATAAAATTCAAATTGTTGCAGAAGCATTTCACCAGCCAGTGTTTTTGAACAATCAAGTAGCATAATAATTCTATGTTAGTAAAAGTGAAGTAATGAACGCAGGGGAGAATATTCCCCTAACTGCATGTGCACAGTGATGGGCTTGGAATTAAATATTGATGTTCAGGAAAGATCTGTGAATTACATTCTCAGTCAGGACAAGAACTTGAATGCCAAATGGAATAATGCAGAAGATCTGAATGCAAATAGCTTTGATGGCAGTGTCAGCAATGTAATTATGCGCTATACAGAACGTTTTTTGAAGGCCAGAAATATAGACGGTTTTAAGAGGCAGATGGTCATGGAAGTGAGATCTGTCAAGAACGCTTAAACAGAGGAAGGCAACGCAAACTCCTGCTTTTAGATTTTTCCAAAACAAGGTTTGCTGCAAGTGTAGATTCTATACCAGGAGGTATAATGCTATGTCTGCTTTAAGCATGTGCTGTGTCCTGCTGGGGGTCTGGTACTCATCAGAACAGTCTAGTTCATTACATGCAATTCTCAAAGGTTGAGAGCCTCCTTTGACTACAAAGATAGTCAAATTAAGCTTCCTTATGCAGGAGGTCTCTTGGAAAAGTGAAACAGTCTATGTGTTTTTTTTACGAGCTGAAATGTAAAAATTCTTCTGCAAGATCAGTGCAACAAAGGGAGGATTAATCTCCAGTGTAACAGTTTCACCTAACGACTTGACTAACGAGCTTTGCTATGACTATTGTGTAAGCACCTTTCCAATGCCGTAAGGAAAAGTTAGGGACAGGCTGCTTTGTGTTCACAATGGCACCTGATGCAGACTGGCATTTTTTTACTGTGCTTCTGCACAGAGGATAGGTAATAGTATTAACTTTACATCTCAGGCTAGAGTGATTGACGTTTTCTCTAGTTCACCACCACTTCAGTACCATATGATGTCAGTAGCAGGGGTGGAAAGCAGTTCAGACTCCCAATCCTCTACTATAAAACACAGTACTGAAAGAACAGTGTTTGACATGAAGGTGTTTTAAGGAAAACCTTTTAAATTTTGACCCAAAAGTAAGGGGAAACTTGGGGGAAGGAGACTGCAAGAAAAGGAGAATGCAATTAAAAAAATGGTTGATACCGTTAACAAAAGAAGGGCCTGAATCCGAGGTCTTTTGAGGGTTTTCCTGTAGTAGGAAGACAATGATCCTCTAGCTCAATATTCATTTTCTCAGGAAACAAGCATTTGACCCAAGGAGGTTGATACCATGAAATGAATCATGGGTGAAGAGTGTCACGGTTTTAAAGACCAGAGCTGAAGAACTGAGGAAACTCACTTCAGGAGGAACTTTCCTGAATCTCTGTCACTTTGATGCAGAAAGTCAACAGATGTCTTTCTGGATGAGAAAGAATGACATAAAAGTTTCATGAATCCCAAGATAAATGGAGATTTGGAGGGAATCTTGTTAGTAGGAGATGAAGAGAAACAACTGAGAGGTTATCTATAAATGATGAATATTCTTTGTGAGGAGTGAAAAAGATTCTACTTTACTGTGGTAGCGATAATGGAAAAAGGCTTGCTCAGTGACAGAAAGATATTGTCTGCAAAGTAATAGGGAAGCCATTTACTGACTTTTTTCCTTATAAAATCCTCTTTCCAGTTCTGTCAAATGTCAGTAGAAAACACCTTTTACAGTACAGTCTGTTAAAAAAAAGTGTGATCAATGTGATGATAAAATAGAAGGGTTTTTTCCTTGTGAGAAGAGTCTTTCTTAAACCTTTAACTTAATTAAAATGCAGGACAAGGTTCCATTGTTTTCTGCACACACCCCCCCCTCAAGCTTTGTGGCCTAGACTACAAGGCTGTTTGAACCTCCTGAGCAGTACGATGTAACGGTTTTCAAAATACTAATTCCTGCTTGAATCGGAGCATCTTATTTAATCGGGGGAAAAATTCAACTCTTACTGAAAATATTCTTTGCAGAAATAACCAGAGATATTGACACTGTTGGCGCAAGATTAATTGTCTTTTTTTGTTGGTGGAAATAAAAACGTACTTTAATTTGTAGTCTGAATAAATTGTAGTGAAATAATATGAGAATATGGACTGAACATTAAGAGAATGTCCTGACTCCTCATCATGCAAGAATCTTCCTATTTAGACTAATTCCTTCAGCTCCCTATTCCTTATTCATTTCTCTAATGCCAGAACAATAATGCCAGTGCCCTTCCTGCCTGTTCATTTGCAAAGCAGCATGAAAAATACTATTATGTTTAACCAGCTTACTGCCATTATCTACTGCTGGGTAAGGATTATTGCCTCTTACTTTTTAAATGAAAGTTGCATGGTGAACACTGTCCTTACTTTGATGCCTGTGCAGGACCTAGGATACATGTGGAGTGGGGAGTCCAAGCACTGTCTTTGGTTGCTGTGCAAATAATCAAAATATAGAAATAAAGCACTTGTAGGTTGTGTAAATGTACAGTGAGTCTGGTGTAGGGTCTAAGCAGATCATTCCTTCAAACTGTGGTCGGGTTTAGTAGTTTATGCTGCCTCCCTGCTGCAAAGCACAGAAAAGACTGTTGCTGGCTTTGTGCCTTCAGATGCAAGAAAGAGTTATTTAATTAGCAAGCTAGAGTAAATACAAAATGTACTTAATACTTTGTAGGTGTTGGGCACGTGGGAAATTGGGAATCTAAGAGCTGCCTAGCAATTTTAGAATGACAGAAAGGAGAGAAATCTTTACATGCAAAATATTTTCTTTGAAAATACTCAAAACCCAAAGTATTTTAATAATACAAAGTGTATCATAATGCAACTGGTGCATTATAGATGATACTATACTTTCGTACATTCCATGTCACAGAATGAAGGCAAAGTGTAAATCTCTTCTGGGAAAACCTTGTTGTTCATTCCTATTGAAATATTTTAACTAATTTTTGGAGGAATTTCAGAAACTTCTCCTGTATGATGGTTTAACTTGTTTGTTCTGAGACAGGGACAAAGGAAAGGGAATCTCTGTCAAAACTAAACTCTTCTACTGGAAAGTCTTAGCTAACTCTACCTCAACTTGTTTGACTAGGGCAGAAGTCGTGATTTCCCTTCCTAATCATCTCCTTCTGATAAATAAAGTTCTAAATAATATCTTGCATTTTAATGGCTGTAAATTGCAGAGCTGCTGAGTCTCTTTCTGTCTAATCTTATCTGGAATTTTTCTTGGCTGTGTGACCCTACAAACCCTTCATTCTTCACTTATATTCTCCCTCTTTCAGGGAGAAAGGGTTTTGAAAAGTCAGTGACCCATTGTGCTGGCAGGTTGCTGACTTTAAAATAAGGTTGAAACTCTGTGTCTTCATTTAAATATTCTGAGAACGGATCTTGCTGAGGTTTATGTTATGCTGAGCAATGCCACTCCATCTTCGAGATTTGTTGGAGAGACTGAAACCAGGTACACAGGAGTCTATTTTCTTAAAACAGCTGCCCTATCTTAGAAAACCATCCTGCATTCTTGTGCAGCCAGTAATGCTGCCAACAAAAAAAACCTAAAAATAAGTAACTTATTCTGCCCCTCCTTGCAAAAGAAATCCTGTAACACAGTGGCCTTGAGCTTCCCAGCAAGGTTACAGCTCACCTATGTGAAAATATGCCTGGAGCCCTGATATGTTTAATGATAGCCAAAATTTTGTCCTACTCGGGAACTGGCATTTCACAAATGAAAATTTGAAGTACAGTAGAAAATTGTGAAAGCTACTAAACAGTGGTGATTTTTTTTTTCTTTTTAAAAGCAAGCTTTGGGTAAATGCTAAGGATTAAGTTTTATCAGACTTCTTAAAGTGAAAAATTCAGTAACTATAAGCTGTAGTAATATTTCTGCTAATAGGCAGCTCTCTGTTCCTGAAATTTAAATATTTTTCTTGTTGATGTTTAGGACTACTTCTGTAATTGGCAAGGTCAAAAAGGCTTAAGTCCTATGTGTTCTAGGGTTGATATTTACTCTGCTCCAGTAATTATTTCCAATTTCTAACTTTGAACAGCGTAGAACTAAATTTTCTAATTTCATATAATCTGGGATCCAGGAGATGCATTAGGATGATATTTTTACAGAAGAACCTGAACTGTGGTGCCTAGGTCTCTTTTCCTGCACAGTTAATATTCTAGTAAACCTTCCCAAGTTCTGTTGCTGTGAATTTTTTACTCTTACCCAAACTGAACACTTAGCATCTGTTCTGACTGCAGACACAAGATAATGTGTTTTAGCTGTTTGTTGTATGTTTATTATCACTAGCGGCAAAGACAGACAGCGAATGAGCTGTAGGTGAGATCTTGGTGAGAGAGGCAACATTATGTCACTAAGGGGCATATACTTGCCGTCTAGCTGACAGCTGAGTGCAAATTGTTATTTACACAATTATTTTTTCTTACCTTGGAAGCAGTGCAGGGACTGCAAGAGAGGGCCAGCGTGTGCTGTCAGAGTTATAATGGGCTGCTTGAGCAGTCTCTGCTGAGATTAGGCACAGATCGTGATCTGTTTCTAAAGGAACCAAAGTTATGCTTTCAAACTGTGGGCAACCAAAGATAAGTGAAGCTAAGCAGATTCCAGGGCCCTTATTTTAGGTTTGTAGCTAACTTGCTGTGTAAGAATCTAAGAGCCTGTGGCAGGTGGCCGGAACAAGCCCCGAGGTGTGACTGCTGGGTGGCCCATGGTGCTGGCCTGCAGGAGGGATGTTGGGGTGCAGAAAGAGGGATCCCATGATGTGGCCGGCAGTGTCTAGCTCTTTGAGGTGGCTCACAGCTGGCCTGGCAGTCAGCAAGGAGGTCTGTGGGGCAGGGAGGTGTCACTGGCAGCTGCAAAAGCTCCTCTTCCCGCAATGTCAGTAAGAGGTAGTGACGTCTCTGCTCAGTCTCCTGACTTTGGAGCATTGCCTGGTGTCCTTGTCCAAGGCTCTGCAGTCATCTGGTTTCCAGCAAGCTGAAAGTTTAATTGGAAATGACTTCCTTTAAGTTAACATCAAAAAAAAAAATAGACAAAACATTAGCATGTTTGATTTCCTTGTTTCTTACAGTTAAGCTATGTTTATAAGGACAACTTTTTTAATGATTATAAAATGGAAGTGTTGGCTAGTTTTGGACAGACACAGTTTGGGTGAAAGTTGGCCTGTGCTCAAAAAGTAAAAGCCTACAAATAAGTAGTAAATAGTCCAAAAAATGAAAACAACCCCTTCTTGTCAGGTTTTCTGTTTTGCTGGAAAAATAAATAACCTCTCAGTGCAAACTATTATTTTGCCCCTTTTCACTGGGCTTGTGAACTAAAGAATATATTTGTATTAACCATCCAATTACACCACTGCTAACTTTTACGTGGTCGTTTTCCTGGGTAAACAAAGCTAATGAATGCATGGTATATACTTAAAAGCTATTCTCAGTAGTGAGATATTCTCTCCTCCTCCACTCCTCACCGCATAAATGGGTATGGTCATGCTGTGGCAATTTTTTTTCTTTATAAAAAAAGGCAAGCTGAGGGTCTGTCCTGCTCTGTTGCCTATGTTATTCCATAGGCTACCAAGCAATCTGCGTGGTATCTGGCAATTAAAGCTAAACCACTGTGGGGGAAAAAACCACAGTGGTCTCAATGCCAGGAACATTCCCAGCTACAGGCTGAATTTTGCCTTCTGCCAGTACCTAGTTCTGGGACTGAAATAAGTCAGTTGTTTCTCTGTAACTAAACAGCAGTGCAAATTGTTAATTGCCAAGCCTGGTTGATGCTAAACAAATATACAAATGACTGCTGGTGCTGACCTTGGCATGTAAAAGAGCAATTGTCTCTTGCCCTGACAGAAGCTATTTCAGTGGTGAACAATGAAGATGCACTTTTTTGTGTGTTTTGAGACTGAGTTATTATTCCTCCTGCCCTTCTAGTAAATTACTATGTACTATGACAGCCCATAGCGTCTGCTAAACTCTGACCGAGAGTGGCTGTGGGAGAGACTGCTGGAGGTGGATTAGGCCAAACTCCTGGAGAAAGGAATAACAAGGGCGAACCTGATCCATTTGGAGTCTTGCTAGTAGAGCCATGGAAGTGCCTTGCATCCTTGTATCTGTTCTCCAAGGTGGTATTATCTGCTAAGAAGGGCTCTTCTGCCCTGTCCCCTGCTAGGCTGTGTGGCTGTAGAAATGACTGTCAAGTATCTCCTCCCAGAGAACAAGAGGGAGGAACTGCAGAGGGAGAGTTTTGTTTTACTGTATAAAGTGAGGAAAGAAAAAAAGACCTTGAGAGGAATATCAAGTGGTTGTCAGTTTGTCACCAATAGGAGCAATTGCATGCACCTTCCTGGCCACTGTTTGCATTATTTATTATCAAGTCATCTGTGATGGATATTCAATTCCCTCTCTCCCAAAAGTTTATTTCAGTCTTCAGTCCTCTGTTATTAGTAGTCCTTACTACTAACACACCTTTTCATATGCCTCCAGATCTGTGCTTTCTGCGTCATACTGCTTCAGAGGTAACCTAGGAGTGCTGTGTTTTGATCAGAAGAGATGTGAACCCCCTGGATAACCAGTCTTCTTGTGGGAAAGGTGGCCAATGTTGCTTGTGTTGGTCCAGCTCCCTTTTGGGTTGTGTTGTACTGCCATGTGGTGGTGGGGGAGAAATCATTAAATATGATATGGAATAACTTTCACTATGCTGTAGTTCTAATATATAAAAGCTGTCTTCAAATTCCCAGAGGCAGATAAGAAAAGAAGGTCTGATGCTAATAAGCAGTATAAAAAAAAAACCAACCCCAAGGTTAAGATCTAATTAAGATTTAACCATTATGTTAATATATACTACAATCTAGAGACCTAAGAAGTTGCTTTCTGTCACAACTTACAAATAGCTAGAACACTATCCTATTAGACTAGCTAATAGGGGTCATCTACAGGAGCAGAGAACAAGGGTTACTAGTATTTGCCAGTTTTAACTAAGGAAGCTTGCAAAATTGAGATTAACACAGTAAGAAATCTCAAAGGATAATCCTCACCCTTCCAAGCCAGGTTTTCTGTCTAATCTAATTGTCCAGTTGTTGATCTATTAACCTATCTACCTGTGGAATTATTAGTAAAATTAAGGTTTTACATCTGAAAATTAAGGTTTATATGAAAAACGTAGCAGTGTTCACCCATTGAGGGAAAGCATGAAATCAAAAGGAGCTCTGAGGATGGGACACAGCTGCAACAGGCATGTGAGGAATCCACTAACACAGCAACTCCCTGCAATGTATCATAGAGGATGGAGCGGAGTGGAGACTCCGTGGCCCTGCTCCGTGATGATAAAGCGGGAAGAAATTGTTCTCTAGAACTGATAAGCAGCTCATCTGGCCCCCTGAGCCACCAGGTTTTCGAAACCTTGCCAAAGTTCTATCCTCTCGTGAACTTTGCTCGTTTTAATATCATTATAATACCAAAACACACCTCCATCCCGAAGGCTACCCGCCTCTGAGGTGCGACCACCCCTCTTTGAGTCTGCGCTCTCGATTTTTCGTAAACTATACCTTTAAACGTGAAGCGAGAGAATTTTACGCCAATCATGATAAAAGCTATGTGTGACTACAGTCACTTAAACTCCACCTTAAAGGTAGAAAGGATATAAAAATAGCCAGGGAAATGGGGGATTTTCAGAGAAGGTGATCTTTGGAGAAGAAGATAACACCGTACATTTTCGGAGAAAAATATCTTTGGCCACCTCAGACTGCCTCCGACAACCAGGATTGGTGGATGGGCTGAGCCTTGCTTCTCTCCCCCTTGGGACACCTTGGGTGAGACTTAAACTAAGTGCTTTTGTTGGAAATAGTTACTCCCTAATGTTTATAGCCAGGTTGTATTATTTACAATCTTTTCACGCATTTTATATTTGCACGTGCTTTCTTGCAGACAGTGCCTATGACCGGCAATTCAAAAAACCTATATACCTGTTGCACCAATAAAACTGTACTGTTTAAGGAGTCAGTTGTCACAGTTTCTCACTGAATGCGAGCAAATGCGGCCGTGCAAGTTCATGAGCGCGACTGGACTGAAGGTGCAGACTGCTATTAGTGTATCCAGAATTGTGGTAGTTTAATATACATATTGAACGCGACTGGACTGGTAGTGGCAAATTGGACATCACTCAGAATTTAAACCTGGCCGCACCTAGCCTCTCACTTCAGTGAAGAGTGTTAGAAAGCAAGGGGGTTTATTTTCTGCCAAATTAACGCAACACTACCCCATAGAACAAGTCAGCCAGTAATGGTGGTCCATTTTGTTGTTGTATTGCAGCAACTCCTGGAATTTCTTGCAGAGTTATGTATGACCTAACTCCCTTCAAAAAACCAAAAACAAGCAAAAAACCCCAACCCTATACCCAAACCTGCTAGCACTGCAGCTCTGAAGGCAAAATTTCTATGGCTCATTTAGCCCTTATGTTTACTGCATTTAGTTGCAAGGTATCCTTATCAATCAGAAGCAATCTTTATCAACCTCGTTTTCCTGGTAGAGAGAGGGGAGGTGAATTTTGATCTGTTTTCCCAGAGGAGATGCACTCCTGAGTATGTGGTACCTCTTTGGCAACACAGCTGCCAATGCTGAGCTGTTCTGCAGGATATGAGGAGGAGCTGGGAGGTGAGAACAATGATTAAACCTGCAGCTCCTGTGGGTCATAGTTTCTGTTTTCCTCCTATGGATGCACGCTTTTGGGGATGTCGGGCTAATGGGGATGTAAAGAGCTAAAAAAGCAGCTTTAGCTTCTTAGGGTCATCATCTTTTTGCCTTGCATAGCAATAGCAGACTACAGTGTGTTCAGACCTAAATACATGAGAATGTGGGATGTGAATATAGCTGGACTGAAAAAATAATTGTTGGATGTTCACATTCTCTTTTTCTATCCTGGACACAGTCAGTGGGAGTCTAATGACTGGTTTAGAAGATTGCAGGAGACAATTGCTAAAGTAATCAGCAAATATGATTATAATGTCTCAGTTCAATAGTCTTTGTATCTTAAGTAGATTTGGAAGTGAAATGTCTAATTCAAAAAGCAGCATAAGAGCAAGAGAGCATCTTTTGTAAATTAAAAATTGTCAGTTATTCTACTGTCAGTTATTCAACATTTCACTCATAAATTGTACTTTTTATTGTTCTTTTTATCTCTTCTCTTGCAGTTGTAGTTAAGTTTTGAATTAAAGAAAAAGGGAAATGAAATATATGTGTCTTACTTCAAGGAAGGCTTCATGGATGTAAATAATGTGAGATTTCAACACAAAAACGAAGGACTTCAGAGACTTCAGCATCTGTCCCCTTTTGTATCATTAATAAAAAATGAACCATTACAACAGCCAAAGTGCTTGTACAGTGGCAGCAGGGTAATTTGGTAAGAGAAGCTTTGCTTTAGATGAGTGACACTTTTATTGGATCAGTTGTTAATTGTGGGTTGAGTTAATTTGTAAGATGAGCCAATGCCTCTGGACTTGTGTATGCAAACCATAGCTGTGTGAGAGCTGCCTCTTACTGTACGTTTTCCTCCCCTTCAAGTTTCAGCCTGTAAATATTCAGTCCTGGTTACAAATGGTGTTCATTTTCCTTGCATAAAAACCAGATTTGTGAGGAAAATGAGAGCATTCTTATAAAAGCCAGATATGAAAGAGGATAGAACGGCATGCATGGCTGATGGTGCAGAGAGCAGAAATGTGAGTGTTGGCAGCAGATGGGCAGGGCTGGATCTCGGGGAGAGGGGAAGGAAGTCGGGTCCCAGTGCTGCTTGGGGCCTGGAGTGCTGTGCCAGTGGGGAGGCTGCGGTCGCTCTGGTGGGTGGTGGGATGGCAGCCTGTCCTTCCTGATCAGCAAGAGATGTCTGTGTTCATGCTGTGACAAACAGCCCGGGGCACTGGGTGCTACCTCTGCCTTTGTCTTCGCACTGCAAGTACCAGAGTATTGTGGCAGCACTTAAAAAAAAAAAAAAAAAAAAAAAAAAAAAAAAAAAAAAAAAAAAAAAAAAAAA
>Ga0065711_1013418_pt1 | contig 16294 bp, 9 predicted proteins | sample Hoacrofraction12_FD_59098 | JGI IMG/M metagenome (GOLD analysis project Ga0065711, IMG submission 59098) | Hoatzin crop microbial communities from Cojedes, Venezuela - Epithelial fraction 12 v2 (version 2) | ecosystem: Host-associated > Birds > Digestive system > Esophagus > Crop | place...
GGGGGGGAAGAGAGAGTTAATCTAAAGTAACGCAGAGGTCAGTGTTCCTCTTTAAAATGCAATGCATGGAATGGAATAGACTCTCCTGAAAGAGGTTTATAATGGAACAGACAAAACCAAAGAATTTATAAGAAAGAGACTCAGAAGCAATTTTTGGTTTGGTGTGAATATGTACACAGCCATGACTGGGGAGGTGAGCTAAAGACAGGAATGGGTCTTTGCGGAGACGGTTAACTTTTTAAAATGTCACAACAAAAAGAGCAGCTCATGAACTAAGAGATCAAGTGAGCTGCAGTCATATTAATCAATCCCAAGGATGACATTTTATCTGAAAGCAAAGGCTGGTCAAAAGGAAGTAATGAAGATGTCCATCAAAGAATAAAAAGTGAGTCTGAGTGCACAGCCAGCAGCAAAACTGCACCCAAACTTACTAATCACGTGCAAAACATCAGGCTTGGTTATGTTGCTGCCAAGGAATTATTTACCACATGACGATCAATATTACAATACACACAGAGATACGTATTTTTATCTCAACCTCCATTTGACCCAGTGGGAGCTACAGACACTTTCTCACACTAGTTCACATTCCTCAAGGAGAGTCAAGCTGGGGAAAAAAAAAAAAATTAGAAGCATTTCAGGTTCTGTCCCCTTTCAGCCCATTTCCATTGAATGGCATCAAAACTCTCTTAAAAGAAACAGTTCAGAATAGATCTGTGCTACTTGAGCACCTGGTCACTAAAGCAACATACTTCAGGATCACAACAACAAGTTTTGTTGCATTAAGCCAAACCCTTGTTGTGCTGTCAGCCCTTTCAAGTTGTTGCCCTTCCTTCACTGCATCAAAAGCAAAGCATCTTTTAAAAAATCCTCTAAGGTCTGAACAAGTGTCTAAACTTCCAAGATGTATTCTCTATAGCCTTGAGCAAGAGTGACAGGAAATAAACTTTTATCCTCAATGACTTCTTTTAAGTTAACCCAAAAACAAAAAAAACAAAACAACAAAAAAAAAAAGCCATCGGCACCAGACTGATTACAAATTTGGAAACTGCAGAACAGGAAACAGGGAAGGAGGGGAAGGCAATAGAGAGAGGACGAAGAGGTTCAATTTTAAGACAATCAACTTGAAAAATCCTTACTTCAGTGAACTCATAAATAAGCAATTTCAGATGTTTGAGACATCTTGTATTACCTTCTGAAAGATAACCAAGCTACAGGGAAACGGGTTAATTACAGCCCTTATGCTCCAGAGTATTTCAGCAGACTATGCATTATGTTCTTCTGAAGGGCAAGCTGTTCTTCCATCTATTGTTTAAAACACAAACACCAAGTATCCAACACTAGCATGGCGGTTACCAGTTTTAGTAAAACAGAGAAATACAGGGTTGCAGGCTTTCTGCTGCCATAAAGCATTTAACCTATTCTGTTTCTCTGATACATTTTTCCCTTGCTCTTCTCTGATACAGATCACAAAAATGACTAAGACATCTGACATACAGGAGAACATCCTGCTGATTAAGAAAAAACAAGAGCACTTTACTCTTGCAAGGATACAAAGCCTCACTTCCTAATGCAGTCTACTTTGTCAGCACAACAGGCTTCTTGTCATTTCAAAGCGAAACTGGTCATATTGATTTTTCCAAAACACAAGTATTACAAAAATATTATGCATTTAATTGGTTTAACAAAGTGCTTTGTACTAGGACATATCAACACACATCCTACAAGACAAGGTATAATGTATCAAGGTGTTGCCGTATTTGAAGATTCTCTGAAAGCAACACCTTTGAGAACTGCCATGATCACGCCCAATGAAGCCCTCTTGCAGTTCCTGTAATCCCCAGTAAGACCAAGACATGTCTTATTACATGCTGCAACTCTGACTTCTGAATTCACAACAGTCCAAAGAGACATCAAACTTCTCTGAATAACAGTGTCCTTTTAATGTTTCACCAAATTTCAACCATGCAGCTCAGTACTCCATGCTTGCTCAGTTTTTTCTAGAGAGAAGTTCTTCACAGTCTCTCAGAGCAATTTATTTCTCTAGTTTTTCCCCTGCAAAAACCAGACCAACTGAATCAGCTTTTCTGAATGTGAAAACCACACACCTAACCACCTGCCAAAAAGCCTGGAAGATTTTTTTTCCTGGTTTGTTTGTAAATTTGAAAACCAAGCTGTTCTCAGACAGCAAAATCAACCATATCTTTTCCCCCCCTTCTCAGTTTTCTACAATCCTAAATATGGCAACATTGGGAAAAACTTGTACACACCTTCCAAGGAAAAAGCGTATTTCTCCTCCTCCTCGCTCTTTATTTCTACTTTAACACAGCATATCAGAGTGTACACCCATGACAAGTTTCAATGGTTCAAAGACCATCTGAATAGTCATAAGACAAAACACAGATTGTTGTTTTGCCTTCCAAAACACCACTTCAGAAAAATTCTTTAAAATCAGAATTTTTGTGAGGGATGCAATAAACAGAGGAGAAGGGACAGCCTTACCTCACACCTCTTCTTATTCCTCCATGGAACTAAACTACATTTTCTCTTCCTAAAGTGATACTTCGAGGCTTCTTTATAGCTTGCTTCCAAATTTAACTCAGAACAGTATATATACTCCCTTTAACTTCCTCCAACAAATCCCCTTTCAGCAGAATTTACTCTCACATATGCAATGTAGGCAGAGTCTAGTAACACAATTTAATAGTTCCTCACAAAAGAAAAGTTGTGCTAACAGTAAGTTCTAGGAGGGAGAAAAAGAAATTCTAAACCTTACCTGCACATGCTACCACAATGTTTCAAAACAGTATCTGTCAAAAGAGCATTAATCCTATTTTATCACAAGAAAAGAACAAAGTCGCAGCATGACAAAATCAAGGATTTATCAAAAGATAACCACAAACAATAACTGAGATACGGAGCTTTTCTTGATCAGGCAACACTGCTGTCCCTACATCCCATTCTCTGTCATTGTGCAGTCTGACATTCATTCTACAGCCGCGCTGCAAAAGAGCAGGAGACTTTCACAGTAGACAGTACCTGGGAGCAAAGGGATTTCAAGACAAAATCCTCTGAGCCAAGTGACAGAAACACAGGTCAATCACAAGAGATCTCCAGTACTGAGGAGACTAATGAAAAGTTTAATCTCAAGCTTCTGTCAGTAGCCACTTAAGAAACCTCTTCCCCCTGCACCTTGCTACAGAGCGTATTTTAGTGCCCAGATTATCATTACTTCTAGGTAGCTCAGCTACCCAGAACACCACACTTTCTTCAAAGCTTCCCATCTCAGACACACACCTGTTCTCACTATAGACATTTTTGCACTGACACTCAGGGCAGCACTGAATTACTTTAGATAGAGTCACTTCCACATTCCACCCTCAGACTCCCCTCCAAGAAGTCATCAGTCACTCTCAGCTTTCACACTTCAGTAATTTTGGAATCAACAGGAAATGGAGATCAATTGCGATTTTACTAACTCAATAATGACTCATCACTCAACTCCCTTTAGCCTTCAAATTCATCTGTGAAGAGACATGATATCAAGGCCAAATTAAAAATAGCGAGTCTAGCTTGCACACAGTTAACACTCACTTGTCCACCAGATTTGCCACGGATTGCAACATATTCAGGCATCTTGAGAAATCACCACATTACGAACATCTTTATGTCCCTGTCAGACTCCAAACGCAGTTGCAGTTTGGCTTTCTTAGCTTAACCAGGAAGAACAATCAATCAATAAAATTTATTATGTAAACCCACTGTACTGCATTCTGTAACATCCATCACTCAATTTGAACACGTCTAAGTAAGAGTTAACCCTGTCTACCAGTGCCCAAAGCTAGTGACAACGAATCTTCTATTCTTTACATTTATGAGAATACTCTCATTAGATGTCTTTCTACTTACATAATCTCCAAGCCAAAAAAAACCACCACATCTACATGAAATTGAAAGTCAATAAAAACAATTATTTCATTTACAAAAATAGAAAATCATTTTATACAAACCACTTAAACACATTATTCTAAAAATAAACTTAATTACAAATCTAACATGAAATTATAACAGCATGTATTAGGGCAAATGCCTACTGTAATTTAAATAAAATAAAAATAGTAAGCATATAATTTACCCAAAAAAAGTTTGGACTGGTGACTTTCCTATTCAGTGCTCTCTTGGAGCCACCCTTTGTTGAAATGCTAAGATAGCTTTTACACTCAACAGCTACTTCTGCAAGTGCCTCATCTCAGTTTACTCAAATGGTTCAGTTCAATGAGCGATTAATTCCAAATTAAAAAGGACTCCTGCATAGAAAACTGAAACAGTCAGTAGGCAAGGTCTATTAGCTCTGAACTTTTGAGAAACAATGCCAAACTATTTTTCTGTTGATGTCTTAAAAATCATGCCTGTCCATCACACCTGAAGTTTTAATTAGGTCTCAAAATTCACATTTTTCCACATTTCCGCATTTCAATTAAAATTCTATTTTCCATCCAAATAAAAAAATAACACAGATGAGAAGTAATCTACCAGAAAATATATCTTTTGCCATTTTGTCACTTAAAAATGTGAAAAATAAGGATCTGAGTAAATGTATCCAAGGCATCGAATTATTTACAGGAATGCACAGAAATGGCAAACGCTATTCACTGGCAAAAAAACACCGTATTTTCCAAAGAGGTTGTATTTGCAAATCAAGGTGTTCTAACAGCTGTCAGCCAATAAAAAATGAGATTAGAACTGAGTACTTAAAGCAAGCTCTCCTGCCTGGTGTTTTAAGTCACTATGAAAATCATCCACACTCCATCTCAATAAAAGAAAAAAAAAAAAATCTAATACGCTAGTAGTGCTCTGAGGCCTTCATAACAAGGAAGAAATAAACTCTCAAGCACAAGTTGAACCAAAATTCACGACATTTCCACCAAAAGGTTACAAAGCTACACAGAACTGTAGTGCCCAGTGGGAACATCGGAATTGTTTTTAATTCTGTAGAACTATTACATTGGTCAAGCACTCAGTCTACAGCTTTCGCTGCAGCTTGTCTTTGCTAAACAAACACATTCCCTGTGTTTCAACAAAAATAATTCAGCTACTTCGAGAAGATGGCTGGATGGTAACACACTAATCCTCATGTTCGGATTCACGGTCCTTTCAGTAAGAAGCCCCTGCCTTTGCCAGCAAGGGGGGTGGGCTGCGATGCTGCACCTCAGAGCCAATGCAGAGAGACTTTCCCCCACGTGCTGAACACTCCTAACCCGGAGGAACTATTTCCCCTTTCAGCCCCAAAGTCCTGTGCGATGCATGGCTAAGTCACCAAAACCCACCTTCCACGGTACAGACAAAAAGCACAGAGAACTGTGCCAAAGCAACCACTTGTTTTCCTTCTCCCTTGCCTCGTTCTCAACCACAGGACCCCATCCCCTCAGGCTCTCATCGCACCCTTCCATGAGCCAGTATAACTCGCCAAGATGAAAATGAACCCTTTACCCTCTGAACATCTCACCAGTTATCATTGTGCACATCCCATGGACCCACAGCCTAAAACTATCTTCACCACCTTCTGGGCACCAGGCTCCCCACCAACAAAACCAGCCCTGCAGCCACGCTCTTCTTCAACCAAGACACCAAGGAGCCACGCAGTGAGCATGTGACGCTGTTGAAAGGTTGAGTATCGATGGAGAGGAAGAACAGAGGGGGACATACCCAACCAGGGCATGCAGACATCTTGAACAGAGCATTTCACTCTCCCCCTGCAAAAAAATCAGTGGACTTGACTATTCTGTCCTCTGCCCTTCTGATCTTCACTTCTCACCCACCCACCTCCCCCTATTAAATGGAATTCACATCTTCTCATCTCACCAGGTCTGGGGGAAGCTGCGAGGGTGTTAAGGACGAACTTGAGGCATGAGACACCATAAGCAGTGACAGTCATCCTGAGGTCAGAAGAGTATTTTGATACCACAGTAAACAAGGCCTGTGGCCACACATGCAACAAGTGAGAACCACTGAATAGCTCCACACTTCGGTGAGCACGGTTGCTCCCGAAGAACATAGAGAAGCCCCGTGGAACAGACGGACAGCATCGCAGCCCATCCTCACAGGGAGGCCAAACCACGCTCAAGCCACCCGAACTTCTGTTTCACTCCAACTACACGTGACCACAGGTAATCTTAACAGTTGCCTGTGAAGCTCTAGGGTTTATTTTCAGTGTAATGTACTACACTATCTCCTTATCAGCCAGCTGATTCCAACACCCCCACCCTCATACTTCTGCTAAGAGTACAGTCCTCGAACGCCTGACAGTCACAGAACTTCCCCGTGAAAGTGCCTTCACCTGGATGACAGTCACGCAAGCATCTGAAGTCATGTCACTGTTCTAAAAACAAGTCCTTTAACCATCCCCCAAGGGTAGCATTTCTCTGTTTTTTACAAATGGGGAGGGAAATACAAACACCCGGAGGAGGAATACAATTTCTTCCCAACCCTTGCATACTGTCAGCTTCAGAAGCACGAGATGTGATCACTCCCTATTTTAGCATGTATGACTACCAATGTTGTTGCTCTACAAAAATTATCTGGTCCCTTCTTAAAATCCAGTTAAGTATAAAATCCAGTTAAGTACTGTAACTTCAGGTTTTTCTAGCCAACTAGTGGATGGATAAAGGTGAATGCACTGATCACAACATCTTGCTATGCTTTATTTCCTATTGAAAAAAAAAAGCGCTATTGCTCTCAATTTATACTTGTCAAACCAGTATTTAAACAAAACCAAATCTGGAAAGAAAAACAAATGTGAACACAACTGTGCAGCATTATGATACAACATCTGATTCCTGCACCCCCATTCTCTCGCTCTCAAACACTGCAATGTATGGTGGTCAAATTTAAAAATAAAGTCATTGATATCAGCTACAAAAACAACAATATGTTGGCAATGTTGGCTTAGGCAGTGGGACGTGTAATTCTTGCCTTCATACGATCACTTTCTTTCATGAAAAATACTAGAAATATCTTTTTACCAAGTTAAGCAACTCTGACTTCAATCTTGCTGACATTTTTAAAGTATAGCTGAATAATTCCATTCATATGCAAATTGTACAATAAGCCATGAGTAGCAGCACTTGCAGAGACTCCCTCACAGAGATGAGCGTTTACTCTGCCCAAATCTAATCTGCAGGGATGAATCTGAAACGAAAAAGGCCCAAAAGGTACAGCCCCAACAATTTACAGAAGACGTATTTTCAGCCTTGATGTTGTTTTTCCTTTTACTTTGTGGGATATTTTTAAATATTAAAGAGATGAAAGAATCGAGAACCAAGATTGCATCTGTTGCCATCACAATTTAACCACAGTCCATGTATTTATACAGTGGAATCTCCAAAATAACACTGCATCTGTTAAGATGACAGTGTTTTTCCATGGGCTGTGCTGTGTTATAGCAGAGTTACTCCAAAGCGATTGCTTTTGAAGTGCTGATTGCGATCCACCCCAAATTCTTTTTGCAATCTTCCTCAAATGTATTGAATTGTAAAGCTGTTGTTTCTCACTATGGCTTGGGAACAACAGTACCCTAATACATCTCATCAGTGGGCATTTGGCACTAAAGCTTTACAGCTAATGCAACGTGTTTATTTAAACAATGAACTAGCAAAAGAAATACACAAAACACAAACCATGTAAAAACAGATGTCCATTTCACATGTGTTTCTGCTGCAGTCCAGAACCACTGCCACATACACACACACTCAAACGCATTTCTCTGTCTGTGCCTTATTTCTGTAGGATAACAACTGAACCAACTTGAAAGGACCTTTGTTCATTCACTGGTAACACTGGCCACATTCTAGAACCACAACCCATCGAAGCTCAAATTTTAAAAGGGACTCTCATAACCTAATTAAAGTATTAAATACATGTTACTTGCCTCTTGTTGAGACACAATATGAATGAAAATATTTGTCCACATAGTCAGCCTACTCAAATGTGACAAAGACACAAACATTTTATTAGCACACACACAAAAAAGGAAACAAACAATCAGAACCTTCAGTCAGTCCCAGACTGGATCCAGGCAGGCTCAAGTCACAGTCTCAAACCAAGCCAAGTCTCAAGTTTGACACAACAAATGTGCTTTTCTTTAACCCCATTTTTGCTCTTTTGTACAGGAACAACTGCACAGACTCATCCTCCATCACGGGTGTGTAGCAACTGGAAGGGCTGCAAGGGAATACCACCATAACTTCTTACAACAAAATCTCCATATCCAAGGTGCACGAGCAACAGGACTCGCAGACCCTTCGACTCTTGGCATCCTCCTCCACCCAGAAAAAATGGTCATATGTCCTACGGGTTTGCAACTTTCCTTCCCCCAGTCTCGGTACCTCTCAGGTCCAACGAAGAGGAGCAACGTGCACACAATAACAGCAACTTATATGCATCTCTTAACACAGCCAGATGTTCATTCCCTCCATACTTCCCGGGGGATACGGCATTTGCAAGGGACCAATAAAATGTACATCCACATCAGAAAAAAACAAAGCTTCAGCCACAATAAACTGAAAGAAGATGTTAACTGCAATCAATACAGAACCACAAGCTGCTTCCACCTGCTGGGGATACAGAACAACTGGAGAGAAGCAGCAGCTAAAAATCCTGCCATGGCAGCCAGACACCATCACAATTCCAGTGGGCTCCCCTCTCCATCCCAGTGGGTCTGTGAACTCTTAACACAGTCTGTGCCATCATCATGTTATGTGTCTCTCAACACTGGTTCTCAGCTAAAAGAAAGGTAGAGCCACCTGAAAGCTTAACAAGAACAATCCACACTATTTAACTCCATCAGTATTTTGGAGAACAAACCAAATCCCCAGTTGGATACATGAAATCTGACTAGACAAGACAACAGTAACAATTTAACTACACATCAAAATCCCCAAGAGAAAGCAACAAAAACACCACAATAAAATTTCTGCACTGGCAAAGAGCACAGGAGATAGCACAAACAAGGTATTTCCATTGCGATTTCAACCCCAACACTAAAGCCAAATGTTACTCTAAGATCAGCTGGGCAGTGCAAATACGTGTTCGTTCCTGCAGTGCAGTGCCAGTGCCTTCACTCCCCCCACAAGGTGCGTGCAATGTGCTTTTAAGCCTTTCAAGCCACATACTACTGTCACATGGAAGGACCCAAAGGGAGGTGACACGAGTGGCAGGGAAGCAAAGTGTACAATTCGTAGAAAGACAAAGTGTGGAGATGACTCTAAACTGAAGCCAATTCAAATAATGAGGAAACCACCCCAGTGACATCCAGGGATAAAGCCCTTCCGAAGTACACGCCAATTCTCTTTTAAAAGTTTAGTTACAGGCTGTTTCCAGGAGCAGCTGTCACCAGGCCTTGCTCCAAAATGCTGTACCTATTTGATTAAGACTTAAAATTTGAACTATCCATCTCTACAAGAAGACCTTCCACGTCCAGAAAAACTTCTGATTACTTCTGAGGGTTGCTCTATCACACACCATTTTAGGGTTTTTCCTACACCATAAACTACTTTGGGAGCTTGCTTCTCAAATACAATGAGTTGCCTGTCTACAAAATCAGGAAAACTAGCACCGTGTCAACTGATGTTTGGGGAAGCTGTTTTTGCATGCAAGAGATCTGGAATCCCCTTGCCCCATCAATAACCTTTTCCAAACAGAACAGTTCAGCTCTTGCAAAGTTTTCCTGTGCATACGGATCAGGAAGGCTTTTCAAACAGAGTACCATGATCCGTAAGCAAACCAGATATAGCATCCCACTAAGTGTAAGGGAGAACCTCCCACCACCTTGCTAAAACACCTCTTACAAAACCACAGCAATGCTAACAAAAAAAGAGTAAATAAAACAGTATGATGCTGTCCTAACCTTACCAACGCACAGCTACTAGCAAGACCCTTTCAACAGTTGTGCTTTCAGAAGTTTCATCCCATAAATACTCCATGTGTTTCCACAGAAATGTGTATATAACTTCATACAAACCAAGCACCTTAGTTCTCCCCGCCACTTCACCTCATCTGTCTTACATAAGAACTGCCACTATAACACAATTTGAAGATAATGATGTACTCCGTACTCAAGCATCACATATTCAGCTGCAGCTACCTACTGTATTCCAGTAGTAACAAATGGAAGAGATACTTCAAAGAGCACATTATCCCAGCTCTAATTTATGCATGCTCCCTCTTACCATCAAGCCATTTATTTTAAACCTGTCAGATGTACTTGTAATGTAGCATCATGAATAATTTAAAAAGTAATCTGTATAAACCAAGTTTATAAACTTAACAGCAGGTACAGTACCTTTCATTCAAGCAGCCTGCACTCTGATAAAGTACAAGGGATCTTTGACTACTTCAGCACATATTCATTTCATGCATTCTGAACTTCAAAACATTCTTCTTTCCTGCTTCCAATCAAACCCTTTGCTATTTGGACAGTATTGTCTAAGTAGCTGACTTAAATAAGTATCATACTTGTGAACTGTTCATATTGAAGGAAAAAAAAAACAAACTATACAACTTCTGGAAACAATCAGTAAAAATTACCCATGACCCATTCAACAGCAGGGAAAAAAACCTCACACATGTAAAGTTTACCTCTGTTATTAAGAGGTCTAACATTCTCTGCATTTGCCTGATGTTGTCACATTCTGACACTGCTCTCCTGCACAGGGAGAAGGGATGTTCAACAAAGAACTGCAAAAAAGACCACTTGTTAAGAGAAAGTGTTTTGATCAGAGTTGATGCTCACACTTCCAAGTAAACAGAGCTATCTTTACAGCATGCAATGGCACCAGTAAGAGGTTTGCAGATAACAGCCACCGTGACTGGTCACAGAGCTATTTCAGTAACACCAAACAAACTCCCTGGGTCATTGGACTTGCCAAAACGCAAGTCTCCACAAACTAAGTATTCACATAAGCAGGACATACCTATTACATACACTATTACAGTAAAGCACAGGCATGTGCAGTTCACCTACTTCCCCGCCTTGAAAGTTTCTTATTTGTATAATGTACACTTGAAGTCAACAGCATCGCATAAAGTTCTTAAAGCACAGCCCTAGTTAGCACTTCTCTTCAGTGACAATCCTAACGTGAGTTACTGCTCCAAGTTATTATTCAACTGACTCTGTGTTGTTACAAAAGCATACATTTCCTGTTCTACCAAAATATTTACCAAGGGGATCTGTTCCTCTAGAGGAATAATCTCAGTACTTCATTGGGGTGGGAAGTCCCTTCTCACCAGGCACGTCAAATACAACAGTCTCCTTCAAAAACCCGTCTGGGGAGTCACTGAAACATACCAATGCTTACTTCTGCTCATACTACCCAGTTTACCACGAAAAGAACAGAGTAACGGGAAATGTACACACCCGGATATTTCAAACTTAATACATAAATAAAATTATATCACATTAAAGCTTACAAGTCACATGCAAATCAAGCTGTAAATAAAAAAATAATAATTTTGCTTTCCAGCACATTTTAAATAATCTTGTGCCCCAACAGCAACTTCTTGAGCATATCAAATAGTTAACTCGTGTCTTGAAAGATATCCTAAGGGAACTGCTCATATATAGCATTTGCAAAGGCTAAAAATTCTAAGTGATAAATGCAAGTTAAACCTTCCCAATACACCACCATGCTAACACCAGTTTTGCCAGAAGGCATCTCCTAAATTAATAAACGAAACTATTACCAAACTTACTTAGTAAAAACAACAAGTCCTGCCTAAAGGAACTAGAGCCTACTTTTGAGTTGGAGAACTTGGTACAGCTCTGTCTGTAGAGCACAGAAACACATGAATGAACGCTGTACGTTGCTAATCATTTGCTCGTGCTCAAAGTTTGTCTCAGACAGTTCTGGACACAAAAAAGACAAATATAGTACTACAGAAATCAGTCCAGATTGTACCTGTCATGACTTGGCTAAGAGGGAAAAAAAAATAACGCAAAAAAAACCACACACGAGACAGGCTGGCTAACAACCACAAATGTGTCTTCATCAACTACTATTTGTCGAGTTCTGCTTTTGTAGAATAAAAAAAAATTTCAAAACTATTCTTTCTAAAGTGCCTTTCATAAATCATGAAAACTAACCGAACTAACCTACACAAAGAAGCCGTCTATACAATTTACAATGATAGAAAAATTATACAAGTCAAACATATCAAAATACTAAAACAGTATTTCTACCTTTCAAATATATCACTGCACTCCTGAAGTCTTTCTGAACACAGAACTCTTAAAAGCAGCACGTTCTATTACAACCTTAAGCCCAGAAACCTTAAATGCTCAACTTGGTTAGAAAGATCTGAAATAAACTGAAACTACAAATCTGCAACAACTTTAATGAAGAGATTCTCGAGACAATTACTCAAACCATAGCTTTTTTTTTTTTAAAGTTAGTAACATACACAAAAGTTTTCAATAATGAACTGCAGTTTAGCCATTCCTGTGTGTGCACTCACACATATAAATAAAAAACAGCTGCTACTTGATAACATCACAAAGCATTTCCAAATGGGAAAGCTTTACACTAAAATCCAAATAAGAATGTATTTAATTTCATAAACTGAAGTTTGAAGAACATTTTCAGAAAGTTGTCACTGCTTCTCAGTCACCATCTTTTCCAGAAAGTAAAATAATGCTCATGAAGTTTATTAATTTGACTACAGATAATCCAGATAAATGGTCTACATTTTTAAAAAATAATTTAATTCAGTGCATTCTGTAAGCTGTGAACTTTAGGGCCATTACAGATGATGAGCTAGGTAAGTTGTTTTCGGTGTGGGATCATGAAGTTAACATCCAGTGTGAGAAAAACAGGTTTCCTGCATATATTATTTCCTCTCTCTCTCAAAGTTCAGGACCATAAACAAACTTCTCTCCAATGAAGTTTGCGGTAGCTCACAATTCGCACAGATGGAATATACACACAATATAATTAATCATTTAACAAAACTGCCTCATCTGGCCTCACTGAGTTAATAGTTCCCAGCGATCACCGGTAAAATCTACCTCAGAGTAAAAACAGAAAAAAAAGAACAACTACTTGGGAAAAGAAAAGCTTCAGTTAAACATGAGCTGAAACTGTCCTTTAAAGCTAACAGTTACAGCCCTGAAACGTATTTTAATTCTAAATGTTAGATGCTTTGAAAAAAAAAAAAAAAGAAATTAAATTCCCCTCACTGAAAACCTTCTCCTCCAAGATTTTCTTACTAAATGCCAGTTTAGTAGAAAATTAAACAGGATTTGAAAGAACTTGTCCCAAGGCAACACATACTGATCGAAATTAATTATCTACCAATGAAGACAGACTCAAAAATCATCATGTGGAAATTCCTCAACACTAGGTTTTGCGTGCATATTTCAAGATTAAAACAATCTCAGCGTCACTGGAGCTGTGCTTTAACTATACTTAAGAATTCAGTTTTGAAGGAACAAATGGTCAGGGAAAAGCTTACAAAAAATAACACGATAGTTTATCAAATCCGAGCAGTTTCCCTGTTAAAGCCAACAAATCGTGCCTTCTGTTGTCCTGAAGTTAAACCAACTGAACTGTCTTCTCGCTCTCTGCGGCCCCATCCCTTCCTCACTTCTCACAACATGCTTAAGAGCTAAGTTCCATTTCCTTCGCTTTCCACAGAGTATTTCTCTCAAATTTCAGTACTGAAACTTCCAACACACATCTTCTTTCCACACCCATTCCTCTGCTTTCTCACATTCTCAACACATTTTGCCTGATATTAGTTAGCTAAATCACTACCATTTCCTAATCCTTCCAGTTTCTGAGTCATGCAAGCCTTTGCTCCAGTTCTGGTACGGAAACGCTTCGAAAGTACAATCTAACACAATCAAAAAAAGTCGAAGTACTGCCTGGCTCACCACTCCTTCCCATGGACTCCAGTCACCATCACTCCTTGAACACTTTCCTCCTCTCCTCTTTCTGGTGAACCTGACTGACACCAACTCCTTAAATGCTCTGGCATTTTCTATTCACAACCTCAATTAGAGCAGGAATTACCCAACTCCCATTTAACAACATTCACTAACCACTAGGCGTATATGAAAACGCTGATGTGAAAGCTAGGTGTGTGTAACGCTGACACTCCGGAGGTCAGGAGGGTTTTTACTAAGCAACCTGGGAGAGAGATGAAACACACAGCATGAGCTACTGTTTATTAACATCAGAAACATAACATATAGCCTGTATAGACAAACAAAAGCTCAGAGCTAACATGAATAGATCCATAAAGATATCTATCAGCCTGAAGTATCATAAGACCTAAAACCATTATTTTTATTCTAAACATTTAACCCATTCCTTTCTAGACATTCCCTCTGTAAATGTACACAAGGGTGAAAATCAAAACCCCACCATGCTCAGGGCAGAAAAAGAAGAAAACACCGTGTTTACGCTTCATCTTAAACCCACCCCGAGGACGAAACAGTCTCCAACAGTTGGAGCTTTCTTCATACATCAAATGCACTGTTACAACAGCACATACTTTATCTTAGTAAAGGGTCTTTTTATTTTTGTTTTTGTGCCGTTCTAACAAAAACTCCGGAAATTCTCAGCATTTTTTATTGACTGGTTTTGAATCACAAGCTTTCCACTGAAGCTACCTGCATTTTAAAGCGGTTTCTGTCATACAACCATGAACAGATTTTATATAATTTAGCATTAAAGGGATGGGTCTCTCTCCTCCTGTTGTAACTCCTTTGTATTCCTATTTAGGAATGCCTTGCTTGTTTGACCGAAAATGGAAGTGCCTTTTAGCTATGACACAGTATATATGAAAAACAAATAAAAATTAAGATTAATCTTCCTTCACTATTGTGGGGGGAGAGAAGAATACGAAGAGATGCAAAACATCTGCTCTGGAGATCATTTTTCCCCCTAACAGCAAAATTCTTTCAGCAATAACTCGTGAAAACAAAGGCTATTAAACTGTAAACTACAAAGACGATCGATTAGAGGCGGTATTCAGCTAACACAAGTTTTTCAGCATACCTTCCCATATTTAAACGCCTAGACCTTCTTCAGAAGAAGATATTTCATTTGGGAGGTTCTTAATTGGGTCATTTTACCTAAGTGGCAACCGCAAACACTTCAGGGGACTGAAACCTAAGATCCTAAAATACTGTTGCTGCCTTATTTTATTACCGAGCTGGGTGAGCATTTTTATTTGAAGGTGTTCTGCACCAGGTAAGACAAGAAAATAAGAAATATGTAAGCATGTCTCCCATCAGTTTTAGGATACACCAGACCTCCTCCTCCTCTCCTGTTCTGTTTCTCCACGCTACTCGATCCTTTGTAAGCCCTGCCCTGAAGACGGGCACCAGGCTTGTGTTTTTAAACTTAGAGATTAATCTTCCCTCTTGAAAACAGCTCCAGCCAAAAAGTTCAACTTGTGGAAGGAAGACTGCGACTCTCCAGCCTTAGCTGGCCCTGCCACTACAATGCAAAAGCCTAAACTGGGCCTTCATTTGCAATGAGTTAATTGGCATTCACGGGCTAATGAAACACAACGTTACTCAACGTGCATTACGGACTCCATCTATGCGCTTCTTGCTCACTTTTTTTTTTTTAGTTAGCCTCATTGTCCGTGCACCCAAAGGACCTCCCTTTCTTTTCAACCTGAAACTACTACTTTTAGAAAAGCTTTTTTAGCTCCTAAATTCTTTGCATCTAAAACGGAGAAAAGGGATCGCTCCGTTCCTTCCCTCCAACAACGCCTATCTTTTCGAAAGCGAGAGGCACACAGCAGCTCAAGGAGCAAGCTGGGAAACATACAGTGCAAGAAATTAAAGCATCAAGATGCAGTAAAGAAACACCCCTGTCTCTGCAGACGCCGAAGGAGAGGGAGCAGCTTTTAAAATGGTCGGGCTCCAAGGCAGATTTACCATCTCCCTGCCTACACAGCCACACTCCGGAAAACAAGGGAAGGCGAATTTCACGCAAGGGATCCCCAATCCAGCGTGAGCCCGACACGCCAGCAGAAAACCGGCCAGCACGGGGACGAAGGCGGTGATGATCGCTGCCTAATCAATCGCAGCCTAATCACCCACGGCAGCGCCAGCCACCCCAGCCCCCTCCATTCCCCCCGAAAGGGGCGGGCGCTGCGCTGGAATCACAGGTTTGAAACGCACCAAAAGACGGAGCCGGGGGTTTCTGCAACTCCCTGGCAGGGCGGAGGGGCAGACCCCGCGCTCTGCAGCCGACAAGCGGCGGGAGGGAGCGGGGGGGGG
>Ga0065711_1041241_pt1 | contig 16294 bp, 11 predicted proteins | sample Hoacrofraction12_FD_59098 | JGI IMG/M metagenome (GOLD analysis project Ga0065711, IMG submission 59098) | Hoatzin crop microbial communities from Cojedes, Venezuela - Epithelial fraction 12 v2 (version 2) | ecosystem: Host-associated > Birds > Digestive system > Esophagus > Crop | place...
CCAGTAGCTCCTCATCTTTCTTGAACTGGGGAGCCCAGAACTGGACAGAGTACTCCAGATGGGGCCTCACTAGGGCAGTGTAGAGGGGAAGGAGAACCTCCCTCGACCTGCTGGCCACACTCCTCCTAATACATCCCAGGATCCTATTAGCTTTCATTAGCTTTCTTGTCAGCCAATGATGCAATGTCTTGTGCCAGAAGTCACAGGCAATTATCAGAGGTGGCATACTTTGCATGTATCTACTCTGAATGCGAGTAGGAAAAAGAGTAGAAACTGGACTTGATGATCTTAGAGGTCTTTTCCAACCTTCATGATTCTATGATTCCACCTGTCCCAAGCAATGGAAAGACTAGGACTGGTCCTAGGTCTAGATAAAAAGTCTTAGTTCAAATTGTTTTCTCATTAAGAGTCTTAAAGAACTGAGGTTTGACATGATTAAGTTGGCTTCTTCTTTTATTCACCTGTTATCTTGAGGAAACAGCAAGCTCCCTTCAGTTCCAAGTAGGTGGTTTAAGAATAACATCAACTGCGATTATCTGTTACTGAAATATATAATACAAATGTTGCTTATAAGCCCTATAATGCTGACAGAGGATTGTATACTCATTCAAACATTGTTACAGGAGCAACTTTTTTGATGTAATGCAAGATTTACCCACTTTATCCAATCACTAGAGTTTTACAGCCCTACTTTGAAATGTTAATAGTGGACCCACTGAATAGTTGAGGAAAATCAACAGCTTGTAGCATGAGTGAAGATAAATGAAGTTCAGGTAATGGGAACTAAGGCCTCGTCAGAGAGGCTGATGAGCATGTATTTACCTGTAGCACGTGATTTGTTTCTTTTCCTCAGTGAGATTAAAGATGGGACAAGTTATTTGCAAGGATGCTCACTTCTTGTTTATGTACATGCCTGGATGTTATCTTTGCATTTAAAATAGATTCATACTAAAGCTAAATGAGTCTGTTACAGTATCAGCTTGCTTCAGAAATTTATCCTACAGGAGAGTGTCATGTGTAGAGTCATGTCTATGCTAATAACATTTTGAAGAATCGTGGTTGTTAAGTATTCTCATAACTTCACATGGCTGCTTCAGAAAATGGTACCATTCTAAATTTTGCTTGGATAAAAACACAGAAGATGGAAATTGGTAGGAGTTAGAGGGCTCCCCTGTTTCTGACTTGACTTTTGCTCATCTGTGTCCTAAATAAGAGTTCCCTAATAACAGGCTTCATAACCCACTTGCCTTGATTTATGAATGTGATGTCTATTTTAAGCATTACATAAACTACTAACCTTATTCTTTCACTTGTTTGATAGTTAGGAGACTCCCAAAATTCTCATCAATGAATGGCAGCAGGTACAAAGTGCTTTTAAAGATACCTTTTGTCCTTCTTTATTCAACTTCCCTTTAAAAGTGATGGTAGATAAGTATAGTGTTTGATTCGGTGGTTTCTGCAGCTGATACCATCCCTAAAACTAAATTCTTCTGTCTTGGACTTCTCAAGCTGTGAATAAAAGTAGAGCTTTCAAAGCCTGTGATGTAGAAGCTTTTTGCTTGCATGGGAAGGGTGAATCTATTGTGTCTCCTGTTGTAATCTTCTGACCCCTCTTTAGGATTATTCTTCTTAAATCTTGTTCTTGCTACAGAATAACGTTCGTGCTGCTGCCCTAGCAACTGTGAATGCCTGGGCTGAACAAACTGGCATGAAAGAGTGGTTGGAAGGGGAGGACCTGTCTGAAGAGCTCAAAAAAGAAAATCCTTTCCTAAGGCAAGAGGTAGGCTTCTGTTAAGTATACGTTTCCTTAATGTGTGCCTAATCAAAATAACCTTACTTGCTATGGACTATGTTTTTCTATGCAGACTGAACTGACACCATGCTACCGTTATATGAGTAAACAAGTAGCTATGTCTTCATACTGACATAATATTGTTAAACCTCAAAAGGCTAATGACAGGCTTTCTTTTCCTGCATGATAGCTGTTATTCAGATTTTAGTGCCTCCAAAATGAAATTTTGTCTGTTTTGATTAGCATTTTAAGAGCTAGTGTGTTTTCTCTCAAATTAATCCCATGATAATGAAGGCCAGAACTGAAGTGGAGGCATTATAATATGCTTGAGGTTGATGAGACTGCACAGGCTGTTTCTTCCTTTTGAAAGTAACACTAGAATCTCATCTGCACTTCTAAGAGACCAGGCTGCAAGTTTTGAGATAGCTGTGTATTAACATACTATACTTAATTTTTAAATTTTTTTTTTTAATTGCTGACATGAAAGTTGATGTTGGTTAAGAGTATGTGTCTGAACAAAGGTTGGGGGTGGGTTTTTTTCCTACTTACATAGAAGTATGTGAAGGACTACTATTCAAGCTTTTGTGGTCTGACAGGGCACTGTGAGCGCTTCTGCAAAAACTTTTATTTTAAAACTTTCTTTCAGCTTCTTGGTTGGTTGGCTGAGAAGTTGCCTGCACTCCGTTCTGTTCCTTCTGACCTACTCTTGTGTGTGCCTCATCTGTACTCCTGCCTTGAAGATCGAAATGGGGATGTGCGTAAGAAGGCTCAGGATGCCCTGCCATTCTTCATGATGCATCTTGGCTTTGAGAAGATGGCAAAAGCCACTGGCAAGCTGAAGGTATTTCTGTCACTAGAATTAGATAATGTGACCTTGAATGAGTGGATATTAACAAGTCACATGCACGATCTCATGACATGCTGCCTTGAGTCACGTAAGCTTGTCTGCATTGAGCATTTTCAGGAGGGCTGAAAATAGCACCGGGAGTCCATGAGTTAGAGCTTTCTTTCTTTCTTCACAAAGACTGCTGACACCACAGCTTTAATATTGAGGAGCTTGATGTTTATTTACTTGGCTTTTCTTCTGAAACGATCTACCTGCAGATAGCTTCCATACCAGGTGCTGTCAAGCTGTATGCCCTTGAACATGTGCTTTAAGATGTCTTCTAGCAATTTAGTGTATCTTACGGACCTTGCGTGCTGAATCACTGTTAGGGCACTCCATTAACATCATAGGACTGCTCACCTACAACAGACTTGCTTGTTCAAATGTTTCCCATAGGTCTTGAAGAAGAAACTTAATGGAAAGGTGTTTTATCTCAGAACAGAAGTGTCTGAAAACATCGATGCTTTAAGATAAGCGTCCTGGAAGATGCTAAACAGAGAATAGCTTGTTTCAAACTACTGTCATTTCCCTTGTCTGTGGCATGTATTAGTAATCAGCATCACCAATCTTTCTGAATTTATCACTCCTCCCCCGTTCTGTTCTCTAGCCAACTTCCAAAGACCAGGTACTGGCCATGCTTGAGAAAGCCAAAGCCAACATGCCAGCCAAACCAGCCCCTCCTGCTAAAGCATCTTCCAGAGTGGTAGGGGGAGCAGCTCCAGCCAAATTCCAGCCTGCATCAGGTAAGCCCTTAAATTCTAGGAAATGACTAAGAAAAGGATGGTTTTTGAAGCTTTTTGACATGCCAGAGGAAGAAACATATTTAGCAGGAGAAAAGGGTTACAGCACAGTTAGAGTTGCAAATAGCTGGTAAACCTAGTGAGTTCTGTCTGCAGTTCTGGTCTTACCTGCAGTTGAGTCAACTTCCAGTGTAGGAGGGTTTTTCTTTTCCACGCAACCATCTGTTAGCTGCTCTTTGAAAATATCTGCTTGGTATTGAAGCTAAAACCCACGGACTAGGGGGTTTGTTTTTTTTAATACTAATCTGATTTTAACATAACATTTTTTAAAATGTTTTCACGTTAATTTTTATCTGGACTATTTCCTCAGTGTGGTTCACTGTGGGGCTACCAGAGTGCTTGTACTGATGCAAAAGAGAGGGTAACAGGATTAAGGGACAAGCTATTTGAAGAAGCAGTCCTGCTGAAGAAGTCCTCTCTGCTGGGGCTAGCTTGACTGCTCAAATTGGGTGCAACTACAGCTGTAGACATTAGCCTGCACAGTATATGTGTGTGTGCACTTTTAAATTGCTTTGATAATGACAAATTTGCTAACTTATTATGATCTAAACGAAACCTTTGTATGTTAATGTGCTATTTAGGGAACTCCTTTTATGGGTCTAAAATTCTCAGACCTCTGTGTGATAAGTGTATTGTATCCATGAACAGTTTTTCTTCTGTCCTAAGAATGGAAAACTGTGCTGACCTAAAACAGGCGTTTTGGTAGTTTGAAGTGGTCTATTGTTTCTCCAGCACTTGCTGAAGATTCGGGGTCCAATACGATGGAATCAAAGCCTGATCCCAAAAAAGCCAAAGCAGGAGGAGCCTCCTCTAAAGCTAAGGTATATTGATTTCATGTTGTATAGAATCAGTTCTTTGAAGTTGATAGCTGTAGTTTGTTAATGTATTATAGGTAGAAGAGCATAGCCCTTGCTTGAGACTGCTTTTACTGAGAATCTTTATACTTGTCCGAGTTCTGAGAAGTGTTCCCATATCACTCACTTAATTGCTACTTTTGTCATTACCTATTTAATTCTTAAAGTGTCTGTTGTCAAAAATGTGGTCTTGTGAGCAGCTCTGTTGTAAATCTGCTTGGTCTCCTTGATTTCATGCTGTTGAGAATTCATTCTTACCAGTGCAGTTCCAAGGTTATACTTTGAACAGTAATTTTGAACCAGTGTATCAAAAAAATTGATCTCTCCTTTACAGTATGAAGGGTAAAATGTTCTCAATCTCCATGCAAAAAGGGAAGGAAGGTACTTAAGTTCATGATGATAATCTCAATTGGTTACCTTTGAATTTATGGTTAGGTTTTTCTGTTGCTTTATGTTACAGTAATTTTTTTGCTATTATCTTGTAAGATTGTCCTATGTGTATAACTAAAAAAACCACCAAATTGTTCTACAGTCCTGTTGCCTCCATTCTCTATAGTGCTGTAATGACAACATTTGATGTAGGTCTGGAATCATGGCAGGAAGGAATGGAATGAACATTGAAAGATGTTGTAGATTTGCCTAAGTCAATGTATTTTTCTGTCAAAACTCTGTTGCTAGAGTTAATGCCTTTGCTGTGAACGCATTAAAAAGTTTGGAACGGTAACTCTTAAGAGTAAATAGCTGTCTAACAACAAAGCCTTTTCTATGGCTTATTTACAGCAGTCACATGTTAATAGCAGTGTGTCCAAGGGCAATACCAGCCTGTCCAAAGCTAATACGAGCCTCAGCAAAGGCAGTACCAGTCTGACAAAGAGCAAACCTATCAAACAGGTACCACACTGGGTTTTAGGGATGTGTGGGTGACTAGCACACTGGTTGAGAGTGGTGTGTCGTATTTCACAGGGTACTACTGAGCGCACACTGTCATGGGTATTGCTTCCACAGCAGCAGCAGAGCACATACTTCTAAAATTCTAATCAACATTATTCCTCCAGCTTCTCTCTGGCTTTCGTACACGTAGGCAGCATGAGGTTGGCTAGTATCTAATGCTTGCAATTGCTGGGACTGAGGCTTATATATGTCTTGTGTTGCCTGTTAATACCTTGGTTTTTTCAGGGTGTACAGGGGAAGAAAGTGCTAAGCAAGCCTAACTTGAAGGAAGACGATGATAAATCAGGTCCTATTTTTATCATAGTCCCAAATGGGAAAGAACAGAGGATGAAAGATGAGAAAGGTCTGAAGGTGAGAAAAATTCAAATGTATTCACAAGTTTTGAAGGAATGTAATCTTAACATTCTTTTGGTTTTTAATTTAGATTTAAACATGCTATAAGCATGGAAGTGCTAGTCTCTGTCCATCGCTTGGATTGATTATCTGGTTCTTCAGTTAACTTTCACAGGCTAATATCTGACTTACTGTGGTGTTTCTTACCCGATTTCCGAATTTTGAGTGTTTATACACTCTCATAAAAGCCAGCGGTCTTTTTACAACTTCCGAGAGATGGTCTTCAGTTGTGAAGTATCATCAAGTTTTTACCTGAGAATAGCTGCCTAATTTCAGAGTTCCAGGACACATTGTAAATGCTTTTAACATACTTACTTTGAACAGCCCCGCTTATCAAGCTTGTCTTTTGTAAGGGAAATTCTGTTATTTAAAAAATGCATGTTATTTGTAACTTGCTAGTAAATAGGCCTATCTGTAGCTTGAAAACAACTGCTTTAATGAAGTGATAGTAATTAAGATAATGGCCTAAAGGTAACCGCTCCACATAGAGAAGACTTTTCAGGTAAACCATGGTGAACGTATTGCTTGCTTTGAACTGCAAACGCTTCATTTTACAGGTATTGAAGTGGAATTTCACTACTCCCCGTGATGAATATATTGAGCAGTTAAAAACTCAGATGTCCAGTTGCGTGGCCAAATGGCTACAGGATGAGATGTTTCATGCAGACTTTCAGCACCACAACAAAGCACTGGCTGTTATGATTGAGGTGAGTTTGGATCTGTGGTAGTAGATGACATTGTATAGAATTACTCTCTGCTATGAAAGAATCTGCTTGAATTAAAATAAAATAGGAATTCTCTTGGGGAGCCAGGGGTCATTGTTCTGTGAGGTTGAAACTTTATATAGAAATAATTTTCAGGGGCAGGGTGAAGTTGGTGGTAATGTTGTTTCTTGGAAGAAGGGAAAATTTCCTCACTGGAGACTTCTCGTAGAATTTCAGTAAGCTGTGTAAGTTAAAAGGTGAGTACTTATGATTCTAGGAATCAAACAATAAATGTAGACCATCTTATCAGGCATAGCTTTCACTTACTCTCTGTTCTTTGCTTGAACAGTGTGTTTCATTTTGCACAACCTCCCTTTTTTTTTTTCTTTCCTTTTTCTCCTTCAAGCACTTGGAGAGTGAAAAAGATGGAGTCATCAGCTGCCTGGATCTGATCTTAAAATGGCTTACCCTGCGGTTCTTTGACACCAACACAAGTGTTTTGATGAAAGCACTTGAATACCTTAAGTTGCTTTTCAATTTGCTGAGTCAAGAAGAGTATCACCTTACTGAAAACGAAGCATCCTCTTTCATCCCGTATCTTATCCTAAAGGTATGGTTCATTTTACAGAAACTAACCTTATTATTCGTGAGGAATATAGCAGGATGCCATCAAACACTAATATGTTCTTTCCAAATAGAATGTGAATGGCATTAAATCCAGTTGGTGGCCAGTCACAAGTGGTGTTCCCCAGGGCTCAATAGTGGGACCAATTTTGTTTAATATCTTTATTGATGATCTGGACTGAGGGGATTGAGTGCCCCCTCAGTAAGTTTGCAGATGACACCAAGTTGGGCAGGAGTGTTGATCTGCTTGAGAGTAGGAAGGCTCTACAGAGGGATCTGGACAGACCGGATCAACGAGCCAAGGCCAATTGTATGAGATTCAACAAGGCTAAGTGCTGGGTCCTGCACATGGGTTGTAACAACCCCATGCAATGCTATAGGCTTGGGGAAGAGTGGCTGGAAAGCTGCCTCATGGAAAAGGACCTGGGGGTGTTGGTCAACAGCCAGCTGAACATGAGCCAGCAGTGTGCCCAGGCGGCCACAAAGGCCAGTGGCATCCTGGCTTATATCAGCAATAGTGTGGCCAGCAGGAGTAGGGAAGTGATCGTGCCCCTGTACTTGGCACTGGTGAGGCCGCACCTTGAGTACTGCGTTCAGTTTTGGACCCCTCACTGCAAGAAGGACATTGAGGTGCTGAAGCGTGTCCAGAGAAGAGCAACAGGGCTGGTAAGGGGTCTAGAGAGCAAGTCCTGTGGGGAGTGGCTGAGGGAACTGGGTCTGTTTAGTCTGGAGAAGAGGAGGCTGAGGGGAGACCTTATCACTGTTAATAGCTACCCTGAAAGGAGGTTGTAGCAAGGTGGATGTCAATGTCTTTTCCCAAGTAACAAGTGAATAGGATGAGAGGCAATGGCCTCAAGTTGCGTCAGGGGAGGTTTAGATTGGATATGAGGAAAAATTTCTTCAGCAAGAGGGTTATCAAGCATTGGAACAGGCTGAGCAGGGAAGGGGTGGAGTCGCCACTCTTGGAGGTGTTTAAAAGACATGTAGAGGTGGAGGGATGTGGTTTAGTGGTGGACTTGGTAGTGTTAGGTTAATGGCTGGACTCCATGATTTTAAGGGTCTTTTCCAACCGAAATGATTCTATGATTATGTATTGCATATTTGTCTTTAAAAGTCATTTACCGAAGAGGATTTTTCCATTGAGGATAATTCTGGCTTTCCTAACATTACTTAAACTATTCAACAGTATTGTAAGACTGTTTAAAATAGTCTCTATTTCTTAATCTTTTTTTTTTTTCTTTTTTTACTTTTCCACTAGGTAGGAGAACCAAAAGATGTCATCCGCAAGGATGTACGTGCCATTCTGAACAGGATGTGTCTCATCTATCCAGCCAGCAAGATGTTCACATTCATCATGGAGGGCACAAAATCCAAAAACTCAAAACAGCGTGCAGGTGGGAAATTGCATGATGAACAAGGCAGTTGCAAAGTACTTGAAGTTGCTTTGTTTTGTGTCTTGAAAAACCCAGCATAAAAATGTTTGGTAGAATGTGAGATGTGCCTATGTATAGCATTTTATGCAAATACTTTTAAGTGTTCAAAGGATTGGATTTTAAAATCTTAGCATCTTGCTTTTTATTTTTGGTGTCTCTGTACCTTCCAAACATGAGCAATCTGTTAGATTGCTGTCAGCATTATGAGTCTTGCTTGAGTAGGCTTATTGTTTTAGTGAAACAGTACTGGGGAGAAAGAACAGTGACAATACTATTGTCCAAGTGACTAAGGAAATCAGTTAATCGGATCAAGACTTTGGAAACAAATGTCTCTACACTGTACATCTATCTCCACTTTATAGAAATTATTTGTGGTATGGTGTTTGTAGTTTAAACAACTTGCTAGTCACCTTGAAAATATCCTGATACAACCAGAAAGTTAAATTATATACATAATATAGCGTTGCAAACTTACAACTGTCTACCTAGATGTGAAGTTGACTGTAACATTGCTCGTTCACGGTAATGGGAAATATTTGAAGGGTATAGGGGTGACTGACAACTTTTAGATGCTATCTATTTGTGTGAATTAGTTTGAGCCTTTAGTTTACTGTTCATTCCATAAATCACCTGGAGTATATCTGTCATCAGCATTGTGATTGACACTTCTCTACAGAGAATGTTCAAGTTGTGCAAGCAACACAAACTCTTTTCCCAGCAGCTGTAAACTTGAATGTGCATGTGTCATTTTCTTCCTTTAGAATGCCTGGAAGAGCTTGGATGTCTGGTTGAATCATATGGCATGAATGTATGCCAGCCAACTCCAGGGAAAGCCTTGAAAGAAATGGCAACTCATATTGGTGATAGGGACAACACTGTGCGCAATGCTGCACTGAACACCATTGTGACTGTCTATAATGTTCATGGCGACCAAGTGTTCAAGCTGATTGGAAATGTGAGTGTAACTGGAAAGAAGTTGTTTTGGTTTTTTGTTCCCCACATTCTTACATTTTTGTAGGGGATTAGCACTATTTGGTTTGTGATTGGTCATGCATCTTGCTGTTGGTATCGAGCATTTTGTAATGTTGCAAATATTTGCTACACTATAGATCCTCTAAAAGGTAGCTGGTTAATTCCTGATTATGGGATATATAACCTGAGTGTTCATAAATGAAAATTGAAATTGGAATTGAAATTGGAAGAAATGAGCAAAACAGACTTTCATGGGAATTTAAATTGTTTGTGGAGAGTAACTTGCTTTATAGTCAACTGTATAGGTAACACTTGTGATTTAGAATGACGTTTGGCCAAAAAAGGCTAGTGGTTGGGGCTACATCAAGTACTCTTGGCTCTTTTTTTATGCCTATCTTCAACTGCTTTGCAGTTGCAGTCTGGTAAGTTTGGTTTGTTTGCTTTGTCTTACTGCACTCCAGTGCTTAAGGTCTGTATCAGTACTGTGTTGCTTTGTATTGCTGCTGTTTTGTTTTCTGGAAATCATACTTAGCCATGTCATCTAAAATGCAGTAAGATTTACAGGTGGCAAAACTCAGTTTCCAGTCTCCAGCAGTGAAAAGCTAGTTCATGTGCATAACAGATTAAGTATGCTGGATTCTAACATAAATCAAGAAGTCTTAGACCAATTTTTCCTGCTATGTTCTCTGAATTTGTGGTCTTGGTAATGTTTCTAGCAGCACTTAAACTGATAGCAATATGATAGATCTGTTAATCTGTAGGATTTTTTTGTGTTACGTTATATGCTGCCGTAGTGCATACAAGCTATTGGATGGATATTTTATGGAATACGATGAGCAGGGAAGCAAGGCTGCCTCTCTTTTTAAATTTTTTTTTCTTTCCAGCTTCCTAAAATGTTGAAATTTAATATGACTTATTTTCTCTGGTAATTCCATGAGAATTAATGTTGCATTCTCATTAACATTTAGATTCTCATTTTAACTATTGTTCAGAATGCAATCTGCCACCTCCCCAGTGTTGCATAGTCCGTTTGATTTTGGATTTTCAAGGTTAAGAAAAGAATTATAGCAGATGAACCATTCAGCCCCTTCTAACCATGGCTGTTTGAGCTTCAGTACAGTCCGTCTAGTCCCAAAATGTATGGCTTTTCAGGAAGGTTTCCAAATCATAGGGATGCTGGAGAGTACTTTCCACAGAATTGTCACAGCTACTTTTGTTCAAATGTAGTTACTGGTAACCTTCATTCCTGTAGGTAAGCAGATAAACATGATTCTTTTCACTGCATGAGCTCGAGTGTTCAGTTGGCTTACCTTGTGTTCAGATTGTGTTATGAGTACATATTAACCAGGTCAACTGTTAGGATTCTGGCTTCTGTGGCAGGGTCTGTAGTGTTAAAACATTGCCTGGGCTCCTGATAGGGGTTGTAGAAAGGTGCATGAGGATTTTGTTTGGTTTTTTTGCAACAACACAAGCAACAGTTAGAAACACATGATAGCACCATAGTTTGAATTTAAGATGACTTGTTTCTTGGAAATTATGGGGGCTAGAAATAGCTGTGTTCAGTAATACAGCTTGTCAATATGGGTTAATTAGTTCCTGAAGTAGCATCTGGCAGTCCAGAGTGGCCCTATTAGATTGCTGCTGGATGGTAGTACTGACAGTTCCTACCCTTGGTATTGGAGAACTTCAGTCTGCAGTAATAAGTGGTATACCTCCTGTAGGTGACCAAGATCTCTAAAATCCATACAACTCGAATTGAGTGAAAGCATTGTGTGTTATAGCTTTCTGAGAAAGACATGAGCATGCTGGAGGAGAGAATAAAAAGGTCAGCCAAGAGACCATCTGCTGCTCCAGTGAGACAGGTAGAGGAGAAACCTCAGCGTACTCAAAACGTCAGTGCTAATGCTAGCATGCTGCGGAAGGGACCAGCTGAGGACATGTCCTCCAAACTCAAGTATGTAATTATACATTATGGTCTGTAGCCTGCGTAGTGTATGTGCTAATATCATGTCTGGCGATGTTATTTTAGTTCTTGTATCATCATCTTTGCTTGTTGTGAAAATTGGACAGATAATATAACGCAGAATGTCTGAACTTTTTTTTGTCTTGTCTGTCTTGAAATCTTTCTAAATGGTCTTGTGCCTTTTTTCACTGCTTCTCCATGGACAGAATTATGTATCGCACTTACAGGATGTAAGTACTGCCCACTAACTCCTTGGTAGCAAGGCTCTTGTATCTTTCAATTTCTATCCTAGTCATCCCTTCCTGAGGGTGACAGGTTTACCATGGCCAGTTCTAGGTTATTTACGGGTCTCTAACTTAAAGAAAATAAAGAAACCAAAAATACAGGTTTCTGCCGAGGTGGCTGTAGATCAAACTGCAGGCAGATGGGGCACTTCCACGTTAAGCAGCTGTTGAGAACAGTGGGAGAACTTCCTATGTGTTACATTAAACTCGGTGTTGAGTTGGGGTAGACATACAGCACAGAACTGCATGAGCATACGTGAAGTGTAGAGCCTGGGGCAACAGTACCAGAAGCAAAAAACTCAGAAATTCGATTCCTTGCCACCAGCTCATTAGCTTGGAATAAAAGTCCCTGTTGAGAACTGCGTATTAGAACATTTCCTTGAAAAATCTAATACGCAGCACAAGTCATGTGGGACATTGGGAGTCCTAGGTTCAGATCATCTTGCAATGTTGCTATGTACATATGGATCCTATCCATCATTTAAAAAAAAAAAAAAGCCCCTCTAACTTTAATGCTATATTCCATTAATACTACTTTAAACTGTGCTAGATATCTCTCAAAATGAACCACTGCATACCTATCAGAGATGCAGGGGGTCTCATTGTAGGTTATAAGAGAAACTAAGAAGGCAAGTAACTAGCAGCTGCTCTTCTGGCCTACAAAAGCTTGTTTTACTAATGGCAGGGGAGAGGCAAAGGGGGTTATTAGAGGTCTTGAATAAAATCAGAACTTCAGAATCTGTGCTGTTATGAGAGCTTTAGGGCTACCAGTGGATGCTAGTGCTAGTACTCTTGACTCTCGTGTATGTATAATAAACACCTCTCTCCTGGTTTCTGTAGCCAAAATCGCAACATGGGTAGTCACTCTGAGACAGTGCATACAGTTCCACGGGAATTTCAGCTGGATCTTGATGAAATTGAAAATGACAATGGAACTGTCAGATGTGAGATGCCAGCACTTGTACAGCACAAACTAGATGACATCTTTGAGCCGGTCTTGATTCCTGAGCCCAAGTGAGTCTCATTTTAACTCTTAAGTGAAACCAGTAGGGCTACTTAAATACTATTTTAAGAATCTGAATTGACTGTGCTAGTTTCTGCGTTCAGACCTGTTGATACAAGAAGGTAGTGTCAGCTAATTTGAGGAGAGGTGTCAAAGCGATGTGGTCTGTTGTACTGTTCTGGAATCTGGAGAGCAGTTATTTGTAATGAAAAACCTGAGTTCTGTGTATGTGGTTTTAATAGTATAAGGATCCTGAGTTTGTAAATGCATCATCGGTGTCTTTACAAGTAGTGCAATAGACATGTGAAAAGGAATGATTCTTGCCTTGCGTGTCCTCTGTTACGAATGAAATCTTTTTCCCTTGTCTCTAAACCATCTCTGAAATATAGCAGTTCAATGTAAATTAGAGCTCTTTCTCCAAAGAGTAATGAATCCTGTTTTCTTCAACTGTTTAGAATCCGTGCTGTGTCCCCACACTTTGATGACATGCACAGTAACACAGCTTCTACTATCAACTTTGTCATTTCCCAAGTAGCCAGTGGTGATATAAATACAAGCATCCAGGCTCTGGCGCAGGTAAGTGAATTAAGGTGGCAACTAATCACACTGCTAAACTATTTGTCTGCGAGGGTGATGAGTTGCACTGTGGTGGAGCAATCATGTCCGGTGACATGGACTCTGCTCAGAATCTCCCTGATGACAAAACTAAGTGCACAGGGGCCATCTGACTCGCTTTAGCAATAGAAATTCCACTTGGATGATATAGAATAGACTTGTAACACAGAAGCACTAAGAAGGAAAAAAAGCATATCTCTGTTTTTTTCAAGTATCTGTGCTGTAGGTTTGAAAAAGCCAGTTAAGCCAGTGAGACTTAACTTAGAACTGTTTTACAGATTCTTAGCAAAGTAATTGTCTTGTCTTGGGGCTTTTACATGTTTCTAGAGTGGCTTTAACTACTCAGAAGTATTTTATCCAGAAGATTTCATAAAGCTGTTAATTCCAGAATCTGTAATGCAACATTTTATGGTTTTTATTTGTGTACAGGATAGGATTGCAGTTCTTTACAAGATCAATAACTGGTTGCATTGGGATTAGCAATAGAAGTCTGTGGCTACTGATTTCAAGTGTAAGCTTAGAATACAAGTGCCTTGGCAAGTGGATTAGTCAGGGCAAGACCTTTTCTGTTGAGAAGTTTTGAAATTACAGTTATTTTGCACTGTTTGCATTGTGTTGACTTTACTTGGGTGTTTTGTTTTTTAAATCCTAGATTGATGAGGTTCTCAGACAGGAAGACAAAGCAGAAGCTATGTCTGGCCACATTGACCAATTCCTAATAGCTACGTTTATGCAGCTTCGGCTGATCTACAATACACACATGGCAGATGAGAAGCTAGACAAAGATGAGATAGTCAAACTTTACAGCTGTATTATTGGGAGCATGATCTCGGTAAGGCTTTGACCTGAAAGTTAAAGTGAAGAGTAAATAATTTCTGCGCAGAAGTTGCAGAACGGAATGTCTGTCCTGTATGTAGCTTGTTAGCTTACTGTTGAGTCTTATTTATGAAGGTTAGTTGCTAATTGTCTGCTCACGAATGCATCTTTTGAGAGGGAGTGGAGAATGAGAAACTAGGGGGGGAGAAGGTCTGTTTGATGCTTCTACAGAATATAGGTACTCTAACACTTTCCTTAAGCTCCGTTTTAATATTCCTTACCTTCGAGTGCTTAGTTGGTGGCCTAAGTATTAGTTGCATTTTTATTGTTTAATGTTGAGGGGGGATGGGGGGATATCAAATGGTTTGCCAGTGTAATCTAGAGAAATCCCTATGTTAAAGCATTGCATAAAGGGAAAACTTCTAATACTGTATTATTTGTAGCTATTTCAGATAGAGAGCCTGGCTCGAGAGGCCTCCACTGGTGTGCTGAAGGACCTAATGCATGGTCTTATTACATTAATGCTGGATTCTCGGGTTGAAGACCTTGAGGAGGGTGAGCAGGTCATCCGATCAGTCAACCTCTTGGTAGTGAAAGTTCTGGAAAAGTCTGACCAGACCAACATCTTGAGGTATATAATGAAAATTGCACAGTTACTGCTTCTCTTCACCCATTCTTGTGTGATCCTTGAATGGCTGAGTTTGTTAATCGTTCTGTAAGCAAAGAATGATGCCTGTAGAATCATTTGGCTGGCTAATGGTGATTGTCAGTGGTGATCAGAATTTGACTGCACGATCTGCACAGCTGGAGTCAGGCTAAATGAACTAGCTTAGTATGATTCTATTTGCTTCATAGTTCAGCTAGTTCAGCAGACTGCCTCTTAAACTCTTGTAACATACTAGAATGAAAGAAAGCTGTTGCACAAAGTGACATAAACTACTGGACTAAGCCCAGTCGCTGGTGTGGTATTCTGTGGGGAGCTGACATATTTTTTGTGTGTGGCACTTCTTCTGTGTAACTATTATAAATTTATTCCTTCTAGTGCTCTGCTTGTTTTGCTGCAAGACAGTCTGCTAGCAACAGCCAGCTCTCCTAAGTTTTCAGAACTTATCATGAAGGTGAGCCTGCAATAGAAGTTTTGAGCTTACTTGGTTTATTTGAATCAACTTAGCTGAAAGAACGCATATATTTTAAAAAAAAAAAAAAAGCGACCATAACTTGAAATATTTGTTATAACTCTTATAATTAGATGTTACATATAGTGACTTCATGTATGTCAGGAAGAAGCTTAACACCTGCTAATAGTTTACAGAAGCTTGTGTGTACTAATAGAAACTCCATACAGAGGTGTGCGGTCACCTGCTGGGCTTATTTGCATAGGCACAGCACTGTGCAGTGGATTCAGACAGTCCCAGGCTGGAGGTGGCTTTTATTTTGTCATCTCTAAGGACAGGCAGAATGAACGTGCAAATGTCTGCATTTAAAGCGTGGGTGTGATTTCTTCTTTTTTTTGTGATCGAACACCTTTTTGTAACTGGCATGGTTTAAAGACAACTTAGGTGTTCTTAATGAGGTTTAACCTAAAGAACTCACACTGTGTATGGATGTACATAGCATATATGCATTATCTGCTGAAATTTCTTCGTGCAAAGCATTCAGTCTCCTGTTACTGGTAGAGAAATGAGGACTACTTTTATGCATCAGCTCTAAAGAAGGATCTGGATACAGTACAACTAGTTACAAAGAGAATGTATGTACCAGTGTAAAGATAGCTTGAGCAGACAAAAACAGTGCATGTCTGTATGTGGTAGCAGAGTGAAATGTCTCAATACTAGCTTTGTATAATCTCTTGTTATATAAGTAAATGCTTCTTGCTTGAGTTTTCTTGCTTTAAGTTAGCCTCTCGTTCCAGTGTCTGTGGAGAATGGTGCGTCTTCTTCCGGAAACTATTAACAGCATCAATCTGGATCGGATTCTACTGGATATTCATGTTTTCATGAAGGTCTTTCCCAAAGAGAAACTGAAGCAATGCAAGAGTGAGTTTCCTATAAGGACACTGAAGACCCTGCTTCACACCTTGTGCAAGCTGAAAGGGCCCAAGGTCAGAGCAGTCACTAGTCATGTACTTTTAAACTGGATGTTCATGCAGTCTTTAAAGCTTTTCTTTCTTTTTATTTTTAATTCTCTTCCCCGCCCCCCCCCCC
>Ga0065711_1006847_pt1 | contig 16293 bp, 11 predicted proteins | sample Hoacrofraction12_FD_59098 | JGI IMG/M metagenome (GOLD analysis project Ga0065711, IMG submission 59098) | Hoatzin crop microbial communities from Cojedes, Venezuela - Epithelial fraction 12 v2 (version 2) | ecosystem: Host-associated > Birds > Digestive system > Esophagus > Crop | place...
CTGGAGCAGGTTTGCTGGCAGGGCTTGTGACCCCATGGGGACCCACGCTGGAGCAGCCTGTTCCTGAAGGATGGCACCCCATGGGAAGGACCCACGCTGGAGCAGTTCGTGAAGAGCTGCAGCCTGTGGGAAGGACTTGCGTTGGAGCAGTTTGTGGAGAACTGTCTCCCATGGGAGGGACGTCACACTGGAGTAGGGAAGAGTGTGAGGAGTCCTACCCTGAGGAGGAAGGAGCAGTAGAGACAACATGTGATGGGCTGACCATAACCCCCATTCTCCTTCCCCCTGCGCTGGCTGGGGGGCAGGAGGAAGAGAAACGGGAGTGAAGCTGAGCCCGGGGAGAAGGGAGGGGTGAGGGGAAGGTGTGTTAAGATCTGGTTTTATTTCTCACTATCCTACTCTGATTTGATTGGTGATGAATTAAACTCCCTTTTCTCCCCCAGTTCAGTCTGTTCTGTCTAGTGATGGTAATTGGTGAGTGATCTCTCCCTGTCCTTGTCTCAACCCTCAAGCCTTTCATCACATTTCCTCTCCCCTGTCCAGCTGATGAGCGGTGTGATAGAGCGGTTGTGGTGGGCACCCGGCATCTATTATAAGTCATGAAGTACAGCTGTTGTATACATAGTTAGTAATCATTAATGACTCCTGTCACGTTGAGTATAATATAATAAGTATATGTAATTTTGTCACATACACAAAATTAGCTTAATGGAAGTAGATAAAACTGCCATTATGGAGGCTTACATGTTAGAACATATTCTTCAGGACATCTGTTTGATATACAGTCAACTACATACAATTTGAAAGTGACTTGTGTACTAGGTAAGCTGCTTTGAAGCTAAAAAAGATGCAATGCAAAATAAAGCAATCCTGTTGTGTTGCTTTTCTGAGTGAGTGAGATAGCTGGAAACGTATCATATGTTGACACATGTGGATGCAGTGGAGGGAGGCAATTTGGCATGTTGCATGTGACAGAGGAAAAGGCAGGCAGCCCATCGGAGAAACCGCTTTTGGGCATAGCGTGACTGGAGGCAGAGACAGATGCTTGGGCTGCAAAACTGGCCAGCAGGGCTGATGTGGAACCTGCCCGTTCTCCTTCCCTATTAACTACCTCTATATTAATTTTTATTTTCAGAAAACAAGATATCTTTCAATTAAGAAAAATATCAAAGAATAGTAATAATTTCAATGCTTTAATAGATGACAGAGCTCAATTTATAATTAGAGCTTTACATCTATTTTAGTAAATTCATTTGAATAAAAAACAGATGTTCTCAGTATAATTATCAAATTGCTATTAGATTTATGTATGGCATGCTTGCGTATCATGCACATATGCAAATCGCTTACCCACTTAAACATAACTCCAGCTAGGCATTTAACCAGAAATGGATAAAAGAATATATATGATTTCTGCATGACTGCCAAGCTTCGTAAGCACATTTTGTGCCAGGCCTACTGCCACAAGCCATGCGATGTCCTTGACATGAAATTTTTGACATCCTTAGAAATTTGTAAGCAAAGACAATATTTCACAAAAAACACAGTTATTTAAGTATGCTGCTAGGAGTGATCATAGCTGAAGATACTAGCTATGGGAAGTAATGAAACTCGATGAATGAGTGCACAAACACTGCTGCAGTTAATATTCAGGTGGTAGATCTTCAACTCTTGATCTAAATAGGTTCAGAATATTTGGCATCTAATCTAATTCTTACAATTAAAAATTCAATACTGTCCTGTATTTCTGTGTCAATGACTGAATATTAAGAAGAGGGCTCTATTTTTCTGTAAATAAAGTGCAAAGTACCTATAAAAAATGTCAATAAAAGGAGAGGATTTGGAAAATATTGGATGCCTTGTTACTTCAGGCCACATTTCTAAAATGACCAGAATTTTTAACTGGTACCGCAGACCTTGCTAAATTTCTTTGCAGGGATGGTTCCACTATCCTCAGTTCCTATTTGCCAGTTCGGTACTGTGGGAATATTCCAGACTTTGTTTTTGCAATTCTCTGGTCAATGTCACTTTCACATTTGAGTATAATGATTTACATCCTGCTAACAGCAACAAACTCTGCATATGTCCAGTTGTGTCAAGGTCTTATCATTCATTAATGTTTTTGAAAAACAGACCCATCTTAACATTAATAAAAAGTTAGTTTTTTAAAAAAAAGTTTTGGAGAAACACAGCAGAACTTGAATATACAGTAATCTGAATTTTATGTTAGTTCGCTACAGTTATCTTCAATACAAATTCATTTGCCCCTAAAAACCCTGAAAGAGAACAAATGCCAAAAGACTCCCTATACGTAAGGGAATTTTTAAATTTAGGGTTCCATGAAAACCACTGACCCACTGGGTCCCATGTAGTTGCATTAGTCTTAAGCTCATGAGAAGGATCAAATACTGGTAAAAATATAGAAGTTACACAGAAAGCTCTTCACAAATCCCCATGCAGATTTCTCAAACTAGACCATAGGCGGCCAATAGATTACCCCTCAGGAGACATTTCTGAAAACACATAATGGGACCTATTATGGACCCATCTACAGCCCTACCACAAAATGGAAAACAGCTCATGTTCCAGTGCACACGGGAGTTTACACAGCACTCATGAATTCCCAAGAATTAAAGCCACCATGTTCTTCACCACATCACTACTGAACAATGTAAAGCAAGCATAAGTCCTAACATTAATGCTATTCCAAAAAGCCTTTCACCTGATGTTTAGCTTGAACAGGACGGGACAGGAGTCGACAGTGTCATGAAATTACTGTTGCTTCTTGGATGAAGAGCACTCAGCAGCGTTAACACTACAGCTACTGCAAGCCATCCCTGCAAGCCAGACTGAGTATGTGGCCAGTCACACAGAAGCGTACGTTTTCCTCTTTATGCTGCTCAACAAGCCAAGACAAAATACTGCCCAATCGCAAAGTGTAGAAACGGTGTTTTGATTTGGTTTGGTTTTGCTTTACTCTTCAAGGTGACAGGACACCATAGGAGGAACAGCTCCACATGGAACAGGTTCTTCTCCTTTTCATGTGGTTCAGGGAAGTTCAAAGATTTTTGTCTCCCAGTCCTCTTCCTGAGAAGAGGAGGATTATCTGAAATACAGGCAGAGAACACTAACAACTGCCATGAATAAGCCCAGAACATGTAGTTTTGTGTCTATTCTTCTGGTCTTCCTTCGTGGACCGCAGTTTTAGGAGACTAGATGGACAGCTAGGGAGCGCACTGAACAAGGTTTGGTGACAGCAGGACTTCAGAGAGCAAAGACTGCTGCTGGGTAAAGTTATGTTAGTAGGAGGCTTCCAGTCACAGGAGCTGAACTGAGAGCAAACTGCTGGCAAAGATGGAGACCTCGTTACAAAAAACTACTCAGGAGACAGGGTGTCCATTTCAACCCCAGTCAAGACTTCATGTGACAACAAGGCACTCCATAATCGCGTCTTGCGTGTCCTCTATCTGCAGCCCATTTGACACAACTGAAGTGCAGAACTGTCCAACACATCATACGCCACAGTGTAAAACAGACAAAAACCAACAACAAATATAGAGGGAGAAATCTGGCAGGCAACATAACATATCCACACAGTCAGTTTTCCAGGATATTATAACTGATAATATTATAAGGAAAAGGTATAAGGTCTTTGTGTTTGTGTTTCATCTGTTAAAAAAGGGCACCAAACACCCCATGATCTGCTTTGCTATAAAAATCTGAATCTATAGGACAACTCTTGAACATCTTGGGCTACGAGCACTAACTGCTCTGAACTACTCCCAGCTCAGCGACACGGGTATCGACATGACATCCGCCTGAAGGTTCAAGTCCAGTTTCTGTGAGCAATCCTTACCTCCCAGCCAAGCTTAAGGCTAACTGTGCTCCATGACACCTCGGTGACAGGAGATAGATAGCTGAAGAATTAGCAAACAAAAAGAGAACTGATTCAGCATCTAGGTTTTCCATATTGTGGTTTTCCCAGTGAATTACCATAAAAGTAATACAGAATTTCTCCTGCAACTTTTTTTTTTTTTTCTAAAAAAGAGAACAAACATAATGGTCATCATTAGAGATTTCCCCAATTACATTGCACACGGTGCTTTTAACTGCAGGTAACTGCTGTGCTTGTTTTGAGTTCAGTGTTCACCTGCCTCTTCTTCCAAATGTTGCCAGACAAACTTTCCCAAAATGAAGAGTGTGCCAGAGTGCAAGTGTCAAATCTGAAAACCAACAGTCTCTGTGCTTTTCTTCCCATTCCTGTTGGTGGGTTAGAAGGAGAATGGCAAAAGTGGACCATGCTGTCATGGAACACAATGCGACATCATAATCCTGAGCACAGAACTGCAGCTGGAACAGCAAATTCCTTCTTGTCTTACAGTATCAAGCATTGGTCCTTTTACTAACAACTGCATACTCGATGAACATGCTGAATCTGGCCTAGACCTGCAAGTTACTGAACTACCACTTTCAAACAAACATTCTGAAAATCTGAAAAAATTTTACATTTGACAAAAATTTACATTTTCCCCTTCCTCCCTCACGGGAAAAGCAGAGATCACCGGGTTTTGGCAGCTTCAATTCAGAGCAACCGCTGTTTCCTAACTGTACCCTGCACAACCCTCACACCAGGAACAGACTCAGAAAACCAGTTCCTACTGCCAGAGAGAGAACAGAAAACACTCAGGATGCACCAGTGAATGGGGAGAGATATGATGGTGTAAATTTCCCCTCTATTAAAACAGAAATCTTTTGCAAAATCTTCTGAAGAGAGGAAGTCAATGTTCTTCAGTATCTACAATCATGGACTGATTACTCCTCTTACATACAGTATTCCCAAATTCTGTAAAATTTTATTTTACACAGGTCTTTATCCTGTGTTGTAATACCTAGGGATACTTGCCATTCTGTTTTGTGGCATTTAACTTCATTTTCTACAGATTTGAGCCCCAGGTTTCCTCCCTGTTTGTCTCAAAACATTTATTCTTCATAACAGCATGCCTTTTTATGCCTGACTAAGTATATATTGATAATGTAACAGATTTGCCTTGTTCAAAAGGCAGAATTGTTTCAGAATTCTGTGATGCTTATGCCTTGGTTAATTTCACCTCATAGCTGGTGACTAAAATCCATTGGTCATCTCTATCACCAGCAAGCACTAACTCAATGACTGTACAGAAAAAAATGAAATCTTTTCTTAATCTTTGTCTCATGTCCATTTTTCTTTGAATGCCAAAAGCTCCAAATATTTTAATCAATTGTCTTGGGTCTCAGCTAGTCTTTAAAAGTCTGATTATCTCATTTGGTCTAAGCTCTAATTGTTAGACACACCAGTGCTTCAGGGTCTGTAAAATATACTTGCAGCTGCACATTTGTGGTAGGTTCATACGTACTATCACACAGCTCATTATTGGACAGATCAAAGTTCACTGAAATGAATAGAAACCTTTAATCTAGATTTTCCCTCTCAGACTTGCAACTGGCTAAGTGCACTTACTCTTCGCAATCACAGCTGAGAATTCAGCATGCTCCCTGTGAATTTAAGCTGACTAGGAACTGAATAGCAGTGGAAGCATACAATAAAACTTGAAGTGGTAGAAAATTGAAATAAAAAATAAAAATGAAAATGGAGAGGGTCCAACCTATAGCTTCAGGAAAATTTTCCTATCTAGACAAGCTAATGGCCAGTCATAAGAAAACAACCTATTATAAAATGTGATGGGAAATTATCTTAGAGACTGATGAATAAATTCAAAACCACATATGGAAGGTATGCTAGTAATTACCCTAATCACAAAAAGTAAACTGTTAAAAATAATTTCAGATTTAAATATAATGAAAACAGTAATTTAATCCTCAAGCAGTAACCTATCACTCTGATGCTAATGCAGAGTAGGCAAGAAGGAATATGGGGTTTTTTAGCAATAAATACAAGATTTTTAAAGTACACATTAAAAAAAAAATATCAGTGTCATTTTCTTAAGTTTGACCAGGTAAAAGTAGATGTCTCTTACAGGAAAAGTGTAAAAGTGTCTTCTTCTGACCAATATTTCAAGAATTATTTGAATTCCGTAACATCAAAAACTCATTCTGTAAGCCAGGCAGTGAAGATATGGCCTCAGGAAATCTGTGTGAGGAAATTCATTTATTACACAAAATAGAAAAACTGCTACCAGAATAAGCATGCAAAAAAAACACACCATAGACGAGTGATCCTCTGAGAAGGAGCGAAAGGAAAATGATGTGCCAAGACAGACTGCTCTCAAATGCATACTCTCTCAGGAATAAAATTCACCCTGTTCTGAGATGCTGGGTAGCAACAACATCTCCTTACCTGTTCTGAACAGTGCCGCAAAAGAGCTAAAACAATGAACACTGGTTTGCCCTAGTTATGTACAAGCCTTTTATCTTATAAATGAAGCTATCTCCCAGATTGAAGAACAATGGAAGAATAATGGAAAAGGCACAGGTGTGGAAGAGAGAAAAAAAGGTAATTTGTTCCCACTAAGGACAAATACAGTCATGGACTGGGAACACTGGATCAGATGTAACCAGCGAAAACAAAAATCATGGAAAAGGGCAAAATGGATGTGGTGGTCTTCAAAACAATACTGGTTTTGTTATTTTCTCTGTTCTCAGGAGGACAGATGTCTGATATATTTATGCTGGTTTGGGACCTGGAAGATTAAAATTCATTTTCTGTGTGCTACTCTGACTGCTTGCTTAATTCTTGGTAAGCTAGTTAGAGCTAGGCTTACAGGTATTCAGATATTACAAGAAACAAATATACCTAGAAGCTTTATGGGATTTTTTTTTTTTTTTTTAAGAGTATTAGTCCATTTGGTTTAGCAATTTCAAAAAGAATTGAACAAAAATGCCTAGGTGCTTCTAAAATCCCACTTCAACCTTTTGATTAAATCCTTTAGAAGTGTCTCAAAAAAAACTTTGCTAAATGACGACGTAATACCTTCCCATGTCTATGATCCACTGTGAGGACAGAACCATTACTACAGTAAAAGCCCTTAAAAAGGGATTTATAAAACAAGCACACAGACTAGTCCAAGAGATGCTGAATGCTTCTCTTGCTAAGAACAATTTCTAAAAATTGCAGAGGTGAAAATGCCTACCTGGTGTCAGGAGGGTATTTGCTGGCATGGTCTATTGAGGGGATTGTACAATTATTTGGTTTCAAGAATGTTCTACAGATATATCTCCTTTTATTCTGGAAAGATTACTCTGCTGCAGCAGTATTTTCCAGTTTCTAAGAATAACTCATGTTCTGCTCACAAATGCCATTCTGTGAAGTTTACAAGCACACTCCACCACAGTATTTCAGCTGGGCTGCAAAGAACCCAAGTTGGGAACTGCCAGTTCCACAGTTTTCCCAGCTTTGGCTTAGATTTTCAGTGTCAGCTGTAAGAGTAAAAGTCAATACAGCCCATCCTAGCCAGGGATCCAGTTGAAGGATCTATAAAAATCCAAATTATTGCATGCTCATATAAAGGCCAGCCTTTTAGCTTTTGTACATCACTGTTCCATTGATTTCAACCAAGCTGTTTTAATTCATAGAAGCTGAACTCAAGAAGTTCTCATCTGGTTCCTGGCTTTTAAAATAAAGAGCTGAAACGCCTTCTGAAACATCTTTCAGCAAAACTTAATCTTACTTTGTGCAAAAGAATGATGAATAATGTAGGACCATCTTAACTGGGGCACTTCGACTGGAAGAAAAAAATGGTCATAAAATAATAATCTGACCCAATTTTAAGAAGTTTATAAAAACACATTATGCTGCGCACTAAACTCAAATACATAATTTAGATTACTTTGGACTAGAGTGACTAAGTATCAGATCATTCAGAAATTAGCATGAAATATACATGATGGTCTTACAGTATGTCTGTTTACTGCAGTAAATACCAGTTCTCACATCTCATTTAGTGCGAACAGGCTCATAAATAATACCATGGGGTTTTTCATTACCATTCCAGGTAAATATGCCCAAGTTGGCCTGCTCCTTCTGAATAAATGCATTCCTGCTGTAACCACATTAACTTTTCCTCACTTCTAAGTACCTTCCACAGAGGTCAATCATCACCACCAGTCCTTTCCTGAAGACAGCTCTTCTGACATTGCATCTCCATGGATAATCCATACAGATCCTGCTTCACCACTACCACCCTTCCAAAGAGCTCTTCAGGGTGACCTCTCTTCTTCCACGTGATCAACAGTTATTTTTTGTTTGAGAAGTCTGACAGTCTGGAAATACACCCAAAGTCAGCCATGGCCCATCTGCACTATTTGCACACCTCTAAGGACTTCTGTCTGCTCCAAGATCTTTGCAGACATTCTGCTACCTGGCTGCTTAACCCAAAACATCTGCTACAGACAACCACACAGTGCCAGCACTGGATAAAATCCAAAATATCTCCTGCTGACTCTGAAGTCAGACTGCCAGGCACAGCAGAAGGCAAAATCTTTAGCATCTATCTCTCCTGAAGCCTTGCTAACATCTTAGTTTCACAAAGTAAAATCGCCTCTATATTATTATTTATTTGAAACACTCTGAGTGTCCCAACTGAACTGTTTTTCCTTGTCCAACATGTTCCCTCTCTTCTGCACTGGAAATGATCTACACTAGATATTTGACAAATTAACTGCTTAAGTACTTTCCCAGCATCTGATTGCTGGTTCGGTGAACATCTGGTGTGAAATCAGATGGAAGAGCTACAAGTGATTGAGAAGTACAATGTACAGAAATACTGTATGTAGCCACTACCAGCTTTCATCTTCTTGTCTCAAAAGTATTTATACCTTTCTCTAAGCAATAGAATGTGAAATAGTTGTACAAAAACTCAAATGTTTCAAAACCACAGCAAATATAGAGGAAGAAAGTATATTAGGAACTGCACAAACTACTGGCACCAAACTTTATTCTGATCTTTCAATATTACTGTCATTCTGTGTAGGTACAAGCAATTTGAAGAGCAGTGAGAAAGTATTTTTGGTTACATATGCAGTAACTTACACTATCCACTTTCCCAGCAGTCCACACTTCCCTGCAATGAGCCTTGTTTGTATAAATGCTCCTGCATAGTGGCAGCAACTGTGATGGGTCACCATCAGGCAACAACTGCAAATGCAGTGTAACTGTTTTCAAGGCAATATTCTGCAGGAGTCTCTGACTCCTATTCCTGTAACTCTTCACATCAGCTAACATGTCTGGTCAATCTATTACCCTCTTAAGTTGAGTGGAAAAGTAATGCACTATCTTTTGTTTAAGGTTCCAAATAAATTACTGTGACATACTCCACAAAAAATGAACGAAAGACTACACACGCGCCTGTGATTTCAGATTACTTTTGGGGCTAAAACAATCAGTGCTGAACTCGACAGGTTTTTGAGATTGGACAGAGCACACACTCCACTGTAACAGATGACTTGGAACATCAAATGTACTGCTGACCGCCATCTAAAGTCACTTCTTGCCCTTCAAAGTGACACTACCTTAAAAAAAATCAATAAAAAATTAATTATAGGAGGGAACTTGTGTGGACTGTCTCCAGTAAATTCTGCTTCTTTCACATGTAAGTATTTCTTGAGGCATTATAGGTGAAAGATTAGGTGCTGAGCATATGATGCTCGATAATACTCACAGCAACCGCCTCCAGGATTTGTTTAACAGCGTCAGCCGCATCTCGCTCACTGTAGTAACCCTTTTCCACAATCCTATAGAAAAAGCAACAGGAGAAACTGTGTTCAGAATTACGCATTAGGGTAAATAAACTCCGCAGGCAAAATCTTCTTTTCAAAAATGAACTACAAAAAAAATAAATTTAAATATGAGCAGGACTCTGGAGTGCCTCCTAAAGAACAGAACACAACTCTGTTGCAATTTAGGTTACCTTTGATTCCCAGTTAAATGAAAAACTGGAGATAAAGTATCAACTAGGTAAGAAGCTCATAATATATACACATTCCGTTGCAAGGTTTTGGAATTTTCTAAAATTCGGGGAATTTTAGTTACTCTCAGATAAAACTACGTAACCCTTAGGAACTGCTTTTTCACTTTCATATTTAACTTAAGCCCCTCCTTTATTTGTTTACTTTTTAAACAAAAAGCACTGTGCTACGAACACACAGAACTGAATCTTTCAGAGAAATGGTTGCTGTTCACTAGCTTCAAATTATCCCTCAAGTATAATGGGCTGAACAGTTGTCTTTTTCCCCCCATCAGCAGAAAACTGGGGGCTCTGCAGTCAAAGAAATACGGTTTCAGTAAAACCAAAACTACTTTTTTTTTCTTCTTAACATAAATAGCCAATTTGCCATGTGTTTTTTGCACAGATGACATGTGATAGCTTGATTTTGTAAATCTGATGACCATGTGCAGCTTATGGTGAGTTCAGCAATATTTATGAGTTCTGAATATCCTGCAAATCTGGTTGTCTTTCTCCCTTTGCTTTCACATCAGTTGAAGCTTGTAAAAACAAACCAACCCTCAACTTCCTTCTTTAATAATGTTATCTCCCTAGAACCTTACCATGATAAAAACACTTAGAAAGAAAATCTTTCTCCGTGTTCAGGTAATGTTGAGTGTATTTCAACACGTTGTGTGCTGTGCTGCATAGAAAGGGTAGCAAGGGTTAATGCAAATTTCTGGGTTGGCCTCCCAAAGCCCAGCTGTGCTCCTGCAACTCTTGTAGAAGAACACCAGCAGTGTCACAGCGTCTGGGGGCTGACTCAGGATTTCCATCACATGTTCTCCAAGAACTGCCATTACAGAGTTCAACATTCTAGAATGCACACTTCAGTTCAACAGTCAGCAGAAGATACAGATTTGTACGATGACATAGAAGTAGTTAATAGAAGAAAGATCTATCATTAACATCTACTAATGCTCCATTTCAGACATCCAAGAGTCTTTTTACTATTGTATTTAATTACACACAGTATTTGTGAACTGCAATAATTCTCCCTCAGAGAGTTATCTCAAAGGTCAGATCATTGACCTGAAGTTTTGATTTTTTACCATACTCATTATTCAAAGCCCAAGAAAACACAGATAGATGTTTTCTGAAAACAGAATTTATGGTGCCTACAAGTGCCATTTTACAAAATGGTCTCCTGCAAGCACAAAAGCCAGTTTTACAAAACAATACTCTAAAATCCCCATGAAGCAGGAGAGCAAGAAGCCTATAACGTCTGCAGTCAAAAGTCGCTGGAAAGACCTTCTGCCTCAGGGTCCAGAAACAGACTCTGGTTGTGGCAAGAAGGGTATACTCCTTCCTCCCCACCTTCCCTGTTTTGCAGTATCTTTTTACCACTTCTCCAAAATAATAGTCTTCTGTTGAGCTACCTTCAGTGCAACTCCTTTCTGCTTTACAAAATCTGACAGTAAAGGTGCTGACTAATGCACATACGAATTACTACATACTCAATAGAATGATACACGCAATAAGAAACAATGCAAAGATAATAACCCACCACAAACAGATGTAACAAGCACGGCACTGCAGAAAATAGTCTACGCAGGGATATTCCTAACCAGCTGCAATTACTTTACCTTAACACTCATTGTATTCACAGACAAAGTCTATTCATGTGGCACCCGCAACAACAAGCAATTCCCCTGAAGGAGGAGTTCTTGTATTTCACATGATTTCTTGGCTGCATAATTATTTTGCCTTATTTCTAGAAGTTGTTTTTTTTTCTCGCAGACCTTCAGCTACCATCCCATATGCACTGCTCTACCTCCTTTGCATTTTTGCACCTCCAGTCCTTCCCCTGCTTTGGTCATCTGTTTAAACCATCAGGGAGAGCTTTACTTGAACTTACCACCACAGGGGTAAAGCAAAGCAGAGTCTACTCAATCAGACATTATGTTAGGCTTTTAGCCACAAGTTTAGGAAAGAGGTTACAAAAAATCATAAATTACACAATAAAATGCTACGTTATGCTTGAAAGTAAGATATGTCCTTCAGCTATTTAAGGCTTAATTATCTTCCTCTGGCAGATTACATGGTAAGGCCTGAGACCCAGTGACCTTCTCATCTGGGTCTTTGTTCCCCCAAATATATTGGTTTGACTTCCTCCTCCCTTTGAATTCAAGTACAGTATTTAGTGTCAGACAGCAGGTTTCTGTCTGTAGCATCCGTAAACATTTCTGAGAACACAGACCTCGCCCCCATCCCATCTTCCCCCTTCCCTGCTGGTATTTTAGGTGCTAACTTGCTCCTCCGACCACGGCATAAGAGCCATGTTAAAACACCGTCCTCATTTTGCAAGATTCCATGTATTAAAGACATTCACATTGTCATCCTGTTGAGTTTACAGTCTTTAGTCAGACACAGGAAATCGTAACAACATTTCAAATTTGGTCACAGGCAGTAAAACCAAGCAGACTGCTGTGCTAGTGTGACCCTCTGCTTTCAAACTGCCACAGATTTTGGAATGTATTCCACAATGCACCACAGGTAAAAGACAGGCATCGCAGGGCTGCTGCTGGGATAATGCTGCACGTAGACTGAGCTGCCAGGAGCGCGCTGTGTTTAATTCCACCATCACTCAGGCACATGTCCCCTGGCAATGGGTCACCCTGCCCACGCCTTGAGTCCAACAGCTGCCAGATGACCTTGGGCACAAGCCTTCAGTAACGCGTGAGGCAGAGGTTTTAAGGTTTCAACAGGATTTGAAATTCTCTGGTTTTCCACCATACGTGACTAAGATCAGAGAAATACGTGGCAATACAGTTGCAATTCAATTTATCTTTCTCCCTTCATCCAAAAAATTTCTAATTTTACCGTATGGCAACCAGGTATTTGTTTTATTCCTTTCTTTTTCAAACAGATAGAACTGGGAAAAAGAAAAAAAAAAAAGACATCTCTTGAATGCAGCAACTTCTTTGCGTTTTCCTTCACTCAACAAAATAAAAAGAAAACATGAGGTTCTAGCTTCCCATCAAGGCCTGACCAATGCAGGAAAGAAAACCACCAATTACCAGACCACTCACAGCATATAGAAGACTAGCCCATCCCAACTTAGACCCAACTATATGTTGGTAAGGATAGGACACTGCTCTCATTGTTTACATTAAATACATAACAGAAGGAGCGCACAGACACTGAAGATGAAGCCAATGTGAATTTACACTTTACAGTAAATAAATGTAATGAAGTGTGGGCCCATATTTCAGGAAAGCAGTAAAAACCAACTGCAGAATTATTCCACAATGCACGTGATTTATCCGCTGTTAACTGCGAATAACATGCACGTGCAAGCCAATTACAGCGCATGTCACATGCAGTTAGCTTTCTAGGTTTTCAGAAGTCTAGAATCCAGAATTCTTGAGAATACAAACCTAATTCTTCATTAATAATAATCTAGCAAGTAGAAAACCTAATCTTCTGTAACAGCAATAATTGAAAAAAGACATACTTCTTTCCAAAGATGAAAATTTATTTCTAAAGTTACTCTGCTTTAAAAGTAAAACCAGGCTATTAGGCAGTAAAGCAGACTACTGAAAGCAGATTGTCCTGTAGTTTAGGTCGTGTAATAATGCTGGGGGATCATGCGCATATCTATTTTTTGCATCCACCCTGTGACAGTTTACATAAGACAAATGGTAGGTGTGTCAGTTTGCTTTATTATAACAACACTCCTTCCTGAGACCAATGAAGCTTCTTTACAAGTATTTTTCAATTTCAGCCTGCAGATTAACAATGACTCATTGCCCTTTTTTCTATAATGGGAAGGTAACCTGCAGAAATGTCTTGTTTTGTTATTATGGAAGCAAAACCAATTAGGTACAACTAGTTTACAGACAGATCTTTACGAAAAGCGTGAATAAAGAAAGATTAAACCTTCCTTGAGAGGATAGAAAGATAGGAACAGCAACACTAAGGCATGAATTAAATACTCTCTTTGATATGCAAATAAAAGAGTCAGGTAGGCCAAAAGAGTGCTGGAGAGAAAAACTGTGAGGAAGACAGCAGGGAATCGAGAAGAAGGGATACAGAAATGCTCAAAGTCAAACTAAAAAAATAAGCCTGGAAAAACACCTAATTTGATGTCACAAACATCCAGGAAATTCAAGACAGTGCTTCAAACTGAAGATGACATCCTAGAGCAAGCAAAAATGTGATGTTGATGAAATAAACAATTTGTATTGTAATTGCATTTGTGTAAAATCATTTTTTCATGCCCATTTCTTGGAATATGCTGACTCTGTTGTTTACACTTGTACATGGAGAGGTGCACATCTAACAGTGTATGTGCTGATGGACACCAAGCCACAGGCCTCCCAAAACCCCAGCTGATTTAATCTTGTCTTTCCAAGCACATCTGAACATCTTTTGAGACAAATGTGCCTCTTTTTGTAGAGAGAAGCAGAGAAGCATTTCCCCAGGTCCCCTCCTCACTCCTTCTTCCCACCACTGCCGGAGATGGGGATGCCCCTTGGCAACAGCCCCGTGGTGCCGAGACGCAGCCCTGCCTGCCCGTAGGGTCCCTTCATACAGCAGAGACCACCCCACCGTGCCCCTGACCCAGAGCCCACAGACACGCCACCAAAGCAATGATAAAGCCCTCTCAGCTGCTGCTGAAGCTGAAGAAGTGGAAAAGCCTTGTGCTGTCAGGTAACAGATCTATAAAAAATTTAGTGCTGAGCAAAACCACCCTCAGGGTCACGCCGCCCAGCAAGCCTGCAGAAATGGTGTAATGTATTTCTTGTGATGCATGATCTCTTAGACACAGCAGGTAGCTGAAATTTGGCATCTTCCATGTGATCCTCCAGCACGTGTATGCATTGAAGTGTTTAATAATTTGCAGTAATGCTTGCCAACTTCCATCCAGCCTTTCCAGCATTTCTGTTCCCTCCAAGTACCACAAGTTTTCTGGCAATATAAATCCTCTAGTTTTGCAGACGGTTTTCAGTGTAGCCTCTCTCTGCTACAGAAGTGCAGGGCTTGCTGCGATGCTTACAATGTTTCCATTACGCACATCTTCATCGGTCTACATCAGCAGATGCATAAATTCTTACCAGCCTTCACCATACTTCTGCAGCCTGCAGTGTAACTCAGGAAGACCATGCACTGGATTGTACTCTTTTTGGAACATTCTTTTCAGGACTTCTTACTACGTTTTAATTCACCACATCTGCATGAAGCCACTGAAAGCAGTAGGTATCGCAGTAAAGGGAGATAGGTAGTGGCCACACTTGTTCTGCAGAAACTTAATCACTGGTAGGAAAAAGATAAAAGGAAGAGTGCAGTCTTGCTAAACAAAACACATTTGATCTGCAAATAAATGACGAAAGAGATAGGGAATCCCAGATGTCATTTTAGAATAAATTTTCAGAGCAGTGTTTAAATTATATTGATACACTGCTTTACAGCTGACTGGAATACATGTATCTGGGGAATTAACGACAAGCATGTTAGGCAACAAGCGGAAACAACTGCCTACAAAAACAAGTGAACGTTCCATCACAGAAGCAAAGGACTAGCTTTCGGGTTTGATTTTTCAATGATTAACAAAAGAGAGGGCCAGACCTTTCCAAATCCAGCAAGACAAACAGCTGCTTGCACGGCTGCAGTGGTAAAAAAGCAATGAAAAACCACTGAGGAACCCACTTTGAACAAGCAGAGGACTCTCCAGAGTTCGCTAGACTGGGGTAGTCACCAACGGTACACACCTCTTCATGCCAGGCTGCCAATACCTCACATTCTCGGCCAGCGCTGGCTGTCACCCTGACAGCGAGAGCCCTTGGCTAAGAGCGAGGAAGGGCTGTACATCCTCCCCCAGGCAGCGCAGTCCGCAGAGCCACTCTGGGCTGTAACAACTCCTGACACTCGCAATCGAGAGAGACAGGGGGTGGAAGAAGCAACACGGAAGAGGAACCAAATGGTACAAGAAATGGGCACTTCACCAGCTCCCTGGCCCTGAAACCAAAGTCTCTTTCATTTTTCTTGGGTATGGGAATCCAGCACACAGAATCACAGAATGGTAGGGGTTGGAAGGGACCTCTGTGGGTCATCTAGCCCAACCCTCCTGCCGAAGCAGGGTCACCTACAGCAGGCTGCACAGGACCGCGTCCAGGCGGGTCTTGAATATCTCCAGAAAAGGAGACTCCACAACCTCCCTGGGCAGCCTGTTCCAGTGCTCCATCACCCTCAGAGTGAAGAAGTTCTTCCTCATGTTCAGACGGAACTTCCTGTGCTTCAGTTTGTGCCCATTGCCCCTTGTCCTGTCACTGGGCACCACTGAAAAGAGCTTGGCCCCATCCTCCTGACACCC
>Ga0065711_1041242_pt1 | contig 16293 bp, 11 predicted proteins | sample Hoacrofraction12_FD_59098 | JGI IMG/M metagenome (GOLD analysis project Ga0065711, IMG submission 59098) | Hoatzin crop microbial communities from Cojedes, Venezuela - Epithelial fraction 12 v2 (version 2) | ecosystem: Host-associated > Birds > Digestive system > Esophagus > Crop | place...
GCAGAGGGCTACGAGGATGATGAGGGGACTGGAGCATCTCTCCTACAAGGAGAGGCTGAGGGAGCTGGGCTTGTTCAGCCTGAAGAAGAGAAGGCTGAGAGGGGACCTTATAAATGCCTACAAATACCTTAAGGGTGGGTGTCAAGAGGACGGGACCAGACTCTTTTCAGTGGTGCCCAGCGACAGGACAAGGGGCAATGGGCACAAACTGAAGCACAGGAAGTTCCGTCTGAACATGAGGAAGAACTTCTTCACTCTGAGGGTGACAGAGCACTGGAACAGGCTGCCCAGAGGGGCTGTGGAGCCTCCTTCTCTGGAGATATTCAAAACCTGCCTGGACGAGGTCCTATGCAGCCTGCTCTAGGTGACCCTGCTTCAGCAGGGGGGTTGGACTAGATGACCCACAGAGGTCCCTCCCAACACCTACCACTCTGTGATTCTGTGTAAACAGTGATTTACTACATAATGAACATATCTACCTAGTAAAAAGTAAAAAGCTCAGGAACAAAAGCCCAGAATAAAAAGATAGCTATTATGAAAATACACCAGCGGACTTGTGCAGAATTTCACAAGCCAAGGTCTGCACGCAGCCTGGGGACCCTTTGACTGGGCAGGCATAACCAAGTGTTTTTAGAAATCTGACACAAAGTAAACAACATTAAGTAGTCCTGAAAAACTCATTTACAGCTCTTGTCTTGGTGACATTTGCATGAGTCATCACCTAATCATAATGAAACGGTACACACCTACTTAAAAGCTGAATTTATCCACGTATTTCTGTGTTCACCACACTGACGATTGTAACTAGTGTCTGTTTACATATTTCTTGGCATTACGAACGTGTGCAGCTACAGGAAGCATCTCGTTGGGATAAATTCAAAACATCAACCAACATTTAAACTAGCTCAAATAACTTCTTTTCAAAGAGATGCAAATACGTTGTACAGTTTCCCCAATCTCACATTGACCGTTGACAGCGTAAAGGAATGCAAGAAGAAACAATGGTTGCTCTAGTATGTTAATTGCAGCCTGAGTACTAACAAAAGGAATTCAAAATAGAACTAAACAAGGTAATTACAACATTGCTATTTAACTTGACAGGCTATAATCTACATTTAATAAGCCTAGATAAGCTTTTCTTCATTGTACCCCAAAATGCCTATTTCAGCTTCCTTGTGAAAGTGGAAAGTGGAGAATTACTGGTGATTCGGTTTCACCAAGTCCCTTCCTATCAGGCTGAGTAACTGGATTTGATTCTTCTTCATATAGGTAATCACTCACTGATGGAGGAACCTAAGGACCAGTTATGGATAGTGTTACTGTTATGAGTTCAGACAAAATTCACTCCCATCATGTATAGCACTGAAAAAAACTCATCCTCACCACAGAGGAAGATTTTCCTCTTTTCCTCAGAAAGAGAAGGTGAGAACAACCAAAAACTAAGAGACTTTTGAAATAAGATGACGAGCAGAATCAGGTTCTTACACTTAAGAACCCACTTCCTGGGGTGTAGGTACAGTGGGAAAACACAAACTAAACCACGCACATTCTTTGGATTAGCTTCTGCCCAGCAAAGAATTCATATGTTTGATTTCAACTTCACAGTGTGTCAACTCGATTCACCCTCCCTCAAGACAAAACTAAACCCACAACTGAGGTCAGCAAGCAAGGCTGCTGCCATGGGCACGAAGGCCAGGACTGCCCGCCCCAAGCACAGGAGAGAGGGACACTGCTGGAGGTCCCATCTGCCCCCCTGTAAAGAGGAGGAAACTGGCCAGCTCTCTGCACCACTATATAAAGACACTGGAAAACAGAATTCACCAAGTTTGTATGCAGAAAACTTATTTAAGGGATCTCCCGCTCTATTACATAAAACCAGCACCAGTTAAGGGTTTGAACAAAACTGACTTGACGCCAGTACTGAATTTCTGATTAAATATTTCATCTTCTCAATTTTTGGAAACAAAAGTAACTGAGCTCTTGTTTTTTCTCGAAGACTGAAAGAAACAAAATATGACTAAGTCTAGAAAAAGAGCTTAAATTCAATAGTCTGTTTTATAAAGAAAACTTACAACTTTTTTTGCAGTTACATAACTAAGAGATAAAGCAAAACAACTGTCTAACAGTCGCAAGTTACAAAAAAAACCAAGAGGTAGCCCGTAGATTTTTGTTTGTTACTTTTTGTGAAATGGAAAACATGAGAATAGTATCTCATTAACAACTGCTACATTGTAAGTGGGATTCTGATGTTTGTTTCTTCCAGTTTTGTAAGGACTGAATCTCTGGATCTTTCCCCTTCCTCTACTGACAGTCCAGCTGAGCAATCAGCGAAAGGCTGAGTTCAGCGTACATGAAGAGAAATTCCCTTTGTGTCAGGACTGAAAATAATAGTGTTGCTATGAAGCCAGGGAATACAGGACCTCACTAGATCAATACTTCAGGTTCATCCCAAATCTTCTCATAATGCTTCTCTAATACTTTTGGCAGCATTGTTTGTCTGTGATTCAGACAAATCCTGTGCTGGCCCAGGGTCCTCTCCCCTCCATCAGACTGTAATAATGAGAAGGGATATTCAGCCTTCACGGGACAACATTGCTTCTGCTTTTAAGATTCAAAGAAACTTTCAAATTCAACAACCTGGGTCATTCACTATTTTGGAATTTGTACTGTTCAGTTCACCGAGCTTTCAGCGTCTAACCCTGATGAATTTGGGGCATTCACACTTCCACTGATGACCCAATAACCCACTTCCAGTTCAAGAAAGCAAGGGTGAAGTGCACTTTGTATGGCTGTATCCTTGAAAAACACTGAGCAGTATTTGTCTTTACCAAATATATAACCATACACCAGCCATATCAACAAGGGGAATCCAGAAACACAACTTCATCATGCAATTTGTTTCTCAAAGGAATTTTCTTAGCACTTTTTTTTTTAATTACTTTTATGGTAGTTTGGAATTCAATAACACTCACCAATGCCAGGAACCATTACAACTGCTCTCCCTGTGGGGAAGCAGATGATCTGTGTGCCTTCAGATACACTCACACACCTTCAGCTTGTTAGCAATTTAAACACACACAATTAAATTTGACCAAACTTGAGTGCAGTGAAGCTGTGCTCATATTATATCAACTAACTTACACCAGCACTGGAGCTCAGCAACACATTACACCCAGTGTAGCTACCACATAACCAGAACAGATCTCAGCTGCTGAATTTTTATTTTCATTATCCTTCTGTGAATTTGTATTCCATGTGCGTTTCTGGCATTGTGGTCTGCTTCCCCATTCCTACAGCCAAACATGGCCACGCTCTCCTGTGCTTTTCTGAGCTTTCTAATGCTCATTTTCTGCCAGATTTACTTTTCTCTAACCTGTTAAAAAACCCTACATAACCAGTCTGAACTACCTTGAAAATATTCTTGTGATACACACTAAATTGTGAGAGTTCCGGCTTAAAGCAAGGATTCACACCATTCGGCTTAGCTGGAGCCATCTTCCCCCCCATGGACAAGTAAGGGGAAAAAGCAGAACACACAGAAGAAAAATGGCATTTAAAAGGAAGACAGAAGCCCTGCAGGGGGATAACCTGGCCAGCTGACCTTGCCTTTGAAATTTTGCCAGTGCAAATTAAGTAGCTAGTCTGCAGCGCTTTTGGCAGCAGCGTGGGAAGGAAGTTCTGCAGCAATTTTGGATGAAACACTTCCTCAATTCCCAACAACAGCGCATTAAATATCAAAAAAAGGATAATAAGGAGGTGCTGGAAAACACATTCTGAAAAACAAGCCAAGAAAACAGACGAGGGAATAAGAAAAAACAAAATGTCATAAAGTTGACAAAATTGTAACAAGAAGTTTGGAAAGCCAAGGTAGATAACAAAGCATCCATTGTTTTGACACTTTGCTAAGCCTTATTACAAAAACTGTAGTATACAGCAGAAAAAGCAGTTGAAAACAAATTACAGGCAGTGCTTGAATACAGTAAAAGCAGAAGGTCTTTGGTAAAAGGCAAAAAGCAACAATAAAGTTTATTACAACTTGAAGCTGGACTAGAACACAGTTAGTTAACCACAGATTTAGCTTTTCACCAAGATACCACCATCAGTCTGACATCAAATGAAGCACATTAACTGCTTTGACCCACTGTTTTCTCCTCTGTAGACCAGGAAGATAATAGATCTTACACGTCTACGACATCTGACATAAATTTGTTTCAGTAAGAATGTACTTTCACGTACATCCACATACATTCACAATTTATTTCTAGTTTCTAGTAATTTGCACTCATTTGACCTGACCTTTTAACCTTTTCTCTCTCTGCCGTAAATTGCAAAACTCTCCAGGTAGAGTCATACGGTGTTGTTCTCTCTTCCCAGCTCTGGTACTTGATGTTCAGAATCCTCTGACACTTAAAAGCTGGCAACTGAAATCCAAAGCATCAGCCATGCTCAAAAGCTCTTCAACAACCAAGTGCTGTGGTTGGGGTATGCAACTTAGGGGTGGGTGGATAAGCACTGGACACAGAAACAGCTGGATACAGAAAGACCTGAAATCTAATTCTCCCTGTTGGGTTGATTTGCGATATTATATTTGCGATATAATTCTACTCTGTCTTGGTCTCACACGAAACAGGTAAGACATCTACCCCATCTATTTTCTACATGAAATTTTCTTGTGAGGAGGAAGAAGTCATGATGTCTCAAACACACACAGTCACTGTAACATCTAGGGAATTACGTTTGTGCTTTGATCTTCCTGTATCTCGGTGTCTTGACTGTGAGATGAGAACTGCTACCAGACAGAAGGGTTCAGAGGGTGCCAGCGGTCAGGCAGCGGGGTGGTACGTGTCTTGACAGTGCCCACATGACGACAGATGCAAGGCAGCATCTGGACAAGGTGCTATAAATAAAACATCGGGCCAGCCATAGATTGATGAGAATAGCAAGAACTGAAAACTTGTTTCATTCCCTGAACACTGCGTACAAACTGAACAAGAATATGTTATCTCTGGGAAATACTGATTTCCTACTACATGGTCTTAAACTATGAGAATATATATGCACGAGGGTGGGGACAGAAGTATAAACGCTTAAGAAAACAAATCACATTTGAGAATTTTCTGACTGTATACATTGCCAAGCATCATTCCACATTACAAGAGATTTACAAAATTAAGTAAAATCTACATGTAAATAGAAGTTTTAGCTGGAAAAAGAAACAAAATTCCAACAACATAAGAAAATAAGCCTTTACTGGTAGAGCAAGAGCTTTACCCTTCTACTCCCACTGATTTAGCAATCAAGACACTCTGGACTGTGATGGGATTAACCTCAAAAACAATGCTGAGCACTTTAATGAGCTCTGAGGTAGTTCATGACTAAAGTATTCATTGTACCATTTAAACACTGAAATACTTGTTTGTATATAGATTAGGTTTTCAAAACAATCGTCATCCAATTTATTTCCAGAAACCACAGTAACAAGAAAATAGTAAATACAGGGTGATGAAAGGGCACAAAGAAAATGTAATTCTGATTCAAAGCAATGGAGCTATCTCAAGCTTGAAGGGTACAGACAGAGGAAGCAGCACCTGGCCATCTCTCGGGGAGGGGGGAGCCCTATTTGGATACAGCTGTGAATTGAATCCAAATTATAAAGACCAATCAGACAAACCAAGTCTTTTACTGCTGTTTCTTTAGTTTCGTTCAGTGAAATCCTAAAAGCCTGAATGACTGCCAATATTGTATTTTAAAGTCACCAACAGCTTAAATGGACTAATCTTCACTTGTGCAGTTGCCATGATTTCAAATGGGAAACTAATCAACAGTCACATTAATTATGTGATATAATTTTAACACCAATCTAGCATTATGAGACTGTATAATTACACAGGCAAAAGTCAAAGGTGGAAGTTTTTCTCATCTCAGAATTTGCAGTCAGACATTTTAATTCAATAATTCTTAAAGTCTTAAGAAAACTGTGCCTAGTGGCAATGTTTCCCATATAAAGTTGTTCACAACAGTAAGAATCTCACTCGATACTATTTTATTGCGACACATAAATATTCCATCAGTTGTCACATCTAGTATTAAGCACAACCCTTTAGAAGCTATTAGTGTAAGTCAATTTAAAATTAAAGGCATATAGTAATACAGATTAAAGGCTTAGCACGCACACAAAAGGATCTGTACATGATACCACATCTCATTAAGATGTCTTGGTTAATCAATGATTGAAAACATCCACTAAACTTCAACCTTGAAAAAATATATAAAAATTCAGCCTTATTACATTGCATGGATGTACTATATAATTTCATAAAACGGAAAGTTCTCCATGTTCTCATAACCTACGACAAAAATTTATAGCACTGGCCACCCAGTTTTCTTAACCAATAGAGGGATTTTTCACTATCTTGGACTGCTGATAGTCTCAATGATTACAAAAGTAATTGATACTACATTGAAACCTCTCCTCAAAATAAATATTAATCACCCTTTAATATCAACTTAATACAAAAAGTTACTCAAAACACACATTACACATAACCAGGTCTCTTCATGAAACACGAAGAAGTTTAATATGATACTACTTAAGCACCAATAACGGCTTTAGAAATGGTTTGAAGTAGTATCTGACAAGTAGTTATTGAAACTGCTAGTCTTACTGACTGTAGTACTGTTCAAATCAATGTTGATGATGGAGCATAGTTTCCTTGATGTCCAAAACTAGACATACTTATGGCATTTAGCAGTTCCAAAACTAAAATGTGCTAGAAGGAGAAGCAAGCAGGATTAGGAAACCGGATGAACTTCGGCATACAGAACTGAAGCTCCTCAAAGACAAATTACTGAGCCGGACATCACCCTGTGCTTCATTTCACCATCAGGTCTTCTAACAACTGTGTACCCCACTACTGAAGTCTATGTTAATAGTTCAGCCATACTACAGAAAAGCCATTGATTAAAATACCCTGAAAATAACTACTCTAGGCACATAAATATTTTCTTTTCCTTCAGAGTGACTGCTTGGTGGATTGGCCAACTGGCAGCTAAACTTAAGCCAGTCAAGGGGCAAAGACATTCATTTGCTGCAAAGTAGAAATACAGTCAGCACAAAACCCTAAGTCAATGAAGTGACAGGAGAGGAAAGGTGGGGTACGGAGAGCACAAGTAACATGGTCACCAAGAAGACAAACTATGTGGTGCCATACTCAAGTAACCTTAGCTTGCACTAGCTTCTTCAGTTTGGTTTCCTGAAGAAACGGAGCTTCTGTAATTGGTAGAATAGAGAGCAGACCTTCTGAACAGGACATAAAATTCAGCTGACCGTTGGCAAAGACATGAAGTTTCAGATACACTAAGCTGCGGTACGTTTTGTCACAATCTACAGCTGAATGCCGGATCCCTTTTCCGAGACACAGTTTTAAGCCGTGTGTTCCACACAGAGCAGAGAGCAGGCTGGTCAGCAGCCACCACCAGCCCCAACACCCGTCTCCTCCATGGACAGCCACAGCACCCTCTGGCAGGTACTGCAGAGGGGGGCCTGAGGGCACGAAAGGGCCAGTTAATATATGTGAGACAAATCTATAGGAAACAGGGCTTCATTAGTTCCACTGCTCACACATCATCTGTTTGTATAAGCAGTTTTTCCCTGGAGCAGTGTTTTGTCAGTACTATTACTGTTATGTTATCCAAAGAATGTATTAAATTCTTAAATATTACATGAGATTTAATGGATTGTGTATCACATGTCGGAGGTCAAACAAGGAGGGTAATGTTCCATTCAGCCTTATTGATATAATTTAAAAAACAGAAGCCTGCATTATATTTCAAGGAGCAAGTGCAGATCAAACATATGCCTGAGATGGGAGAAAACAGCTTGAAGAGCAGAAGGAAAATATAAAATAAAATGTAAAAAAAAAAATAAAAATGAGTGGTTGTAACAAACATCAGTGCAATTTTTCAAGAAAGTTCTCTGATCTCTGTTATGAAGGTAACCCAAACCACAGTAAGACTCCAAACCAAGCAGCTATGCCATTGAGGATACCCAGTACTAAGTTATGTCCAAAGCCAACACTCCACAGTAAGGAAGTTTTACAGCATGGTCCCTTTCAAAACCTTTTCTCCTTTCAGAAGCTATCTGTATGAAATTCTCCCTGTAATCCCTTCCCTCAGCCAACAGAATATTGTACTTGTTTTTAAAGTTCTTGGGTACGTTTGGAAACCCTCTGCAGCTCGAGCAGTAGGGACTCTGAATGTCCTTGTACAGTAAGGAGAATATATGAAGAATAGCAGAAAGTATCTTCACTTCTACTTTCCATCTGTATTTCCATGCTAGAGCCAAAAGTACTCTAATTTTAGGTCCAGTTATCTTAAATGAAGGCTTTAATTACGATAACGCTAGCATTTTTGTTATAAAATTTCCATTTTCATGCCATTTTCGGAAAAAAAACCCACCATACACAGCACAGAAACCAAAGAGATCTCAGTCTACGTTATTTCATCCACCTTCTTTCCAATAACAGATTTTTGTATTACTAAAAAGGGTTTTTTTGAAGGTTCATTTCAGCATTTTAAATCACACAAGGAAAAAAAGAAAACAACTTTGCAACTATGTTGTCACATTGAAAAGATATCTATCTTGCAGTTTAGAATTTTATCAGCAGGTATATGGCTTATCACACTTTTCTGCAACATGAGTTTTCTACTTATCCTACGCACTGCACAAAATGTAAGAGTATAACATCACCGCCTATAAGTATGCATATATACAAAAAGGAGCTAAAGTAGGCTACAGTAGCATGCAAAAAGAATGTTCAACTGCATTTCTTGAAAAAATCAAAAGACTCCAAAACCAAGACAGCTCCCTGCCTCAGTTATAAAACAAAACCAAACACACACCCACCTCTAAACTTCCATATTGTCAGACATAATTTATGATTCCCCGTTCAAATTCTGAGGATTCTTAGAAATAAGAAACACCATGGAAGGAGAAGAAGGGGAAAAGAAAGAACACATATTTCCTACAGATGAATACATCTGTATTGGTGATGTTTGTTTTCTACTGTATTTTCTCCGATCTCAATAATCGCATATTAATTTCTTTAAAAACATTAAACTTTTCGAACTTACTTCATTTCTAGTTACTAAGTATGCACAATGCTTAGTGCAATGTTTAATTTTAATTAAGAATTGTGACAATTAGAAGTGAGAGTTTCTGCAGCATCTCTAGGCATCTTGCTCTGCAGAGACAGTATGATGAAACACAAACGCAGGAGCCTTTTCTTTCTGTACTTCAGAGTCCTGGTATTTCACAAGGGAAAACAACCTTTCAAACTTTCCTTCTCGTCTGCGATTCTCTTGGAGCTAGAAGCCCTGGTTGCTAGTGAAAGATGCATCAGGGTCTATGGCAGTGCACGCAGTGGGAGCCACAGCTTTCAGAAATAACTGCAAGGTGTAGCAAGTTCTGTCATAAATGCAACTTGGCATTTTCCAGTTACTCAGCGTATTGACATAACAAAGCGTGGCTTTCAAACAAATACAACACCTGAAATGTAGCGATTACTTCCTTCCAAACTTCAAGGTCACTTCAAAATCTGCAAAACATCAGAGCTGTCTGAAGTACTGGTTGGAAGGGAAGAAAAAGGCATAGTGTTCTCATCTCATTGAGGATGGTTAAATTCTTTCAGATGAAGCTTTCCAATGAATTTCGACTGAAGGGGACTGGTAACGAGCATGGCAAATTTCAGCCTTAAGCACTGAAAATTGTCAAAAATATGAGCAAATTGGATGTTCTGCTATTCTACCATCCAAAATATAGACAATACAGACATTCACATGGCTTTTTAAGTGTCAATCTTCTTGTAATATACATTTTCAAAAGAATAAGCAACCCTAAACTTCCTTATAGGGCACTACATAACGATTATTTTAAAGCTAGCTCATCTCAGACAATCAGATCTTTGCTAGCACAATCTTTGCATAACTGTAAACACAGCTTTTTTATTAAAAAACCCACAAAACCTCCTCTTTTCCTACTATTTTTGTCAAGTGTCTTCCAGATGGGCTTAAGAACATGTCCACACATGCTTCCGCACCCTTATTTCCTTTTCTGTGTTCAGATGCCTCCTTGCTGCTGCTGCATTATTTCTCAGCTTAAACATTGAAGAGAGGAGTAAACTACCAAATTCTTCTGCACTGTTCTTTCACTTTATGACCACAAAAAATAGTAACATCTTCAAATGCCTAAGATTTCAAAGCTGCGTATTTTAAATGTTGAACTAGCCACTTCAGTTATACGATATGTATGAAATACAGAAATTATTAACTCACTTCACTAAATAAAGCCATGCTTCATCAAAAGTGAGCTCACTAAATTAATGGAAACATAAGAAAGGAGAACAGGGTTTCGGAAACATCCCACAGTTGCAATTCAGATGTAGTGATTAAACCAGGGAAGAACACAGATGTCTACTGACATTCTGCTTTCTAAGGTTTAAAGAAGACTTTCCCCTTTACTTACGGTTTTAAAATCCGATTCAGTTACAGGAAAATGTTGCAATTTTCATTTACAACAAACCCTAAATTTAGTAAGCAGAAGTCATCAGTAGTAACAAACAGATTTGAGCGTAAGGAGGTCCCTGAGCTATGGGAAGGACAGTCCATAAAGCACAGACTCCTCCTGCTCCCATCCTTGTATACCAGCTGCTTCTTCTGATTTCAGTGTGTTGACTTCAAATTTAGCACAAGTATTTCTATAAGCCAATAAAGCCTTTCCTTCTTTTATTTAGGAAACCAATTTGCAACTCTAAACACTGTTTCTAAAATCATAATCCATATTCTGTAGTATGTAAACAAGTACCTGTTACTTCAGAGGCCACAGATGAGCATAATATTAAATAGTATTAAGCTACATTTTCCTTTTCCGACTGTTTACATTGCTAAAGCATCCACTCTTTAAAATATTCTCCCTACAAATATGTTGTGCCTGAATGAAGGACAAAACAGCAACAACAGTTTTAAAACAGTGCATCTCCAGCAGTATGATGCAAATTAAACTTCAGGCAGCAGTCTGAGTAGATGGGGTACTTCAAGGGGCAGAGCAACTAGACAGGTTACCTCTGTCAGGTGGCAAGGAGACGCAGGCGTGCTTCACTGCTCCACAGACTACCCATGCTACCACCCAAGCAACCGGGGTATCGCCATCATTTATACACGTTTTCATGTGAGCTAGCCCACTTTTGGCCTTCATTAGCCACAGAGCAGTTCTTATCTCTCTCCCCCTCTTTCTGTACACACACAGATACACTCTATACGCATAGACTGATATGTATATAACACACACAATTCAACATGTCCAAGCATTCTTTGTTGATATTCGCTAGTATAAAGCAAGATTTATTCCAGCATTTCCTTCAAGCGTCTACAATACATGCCATCTTCCACGTCAGTACCAACTAGAGGTTAAAAACTACGTGCACAGATGTACCAATCACTAGAAAATAATGCACTCAAGACAGATGAGCCAGAAGCTTTCAAAGCTCTCAGCACTCTAGTTGTGATGCAGGCTAACCTTTTGAGAGATAAAAACAGAAACACTAAAATAATTTAACAGTTGAGGGACAGTCTTTGTGTGTGATCAACAGTGCTTCAAAATACATTAAGTACTTCGAGCTAGCTTACTTTTTGCCTTCATCTGCCACAAAACTTGTTGAAATACAATTCTGCAACCTGCACTATAGCAGTACCAACAAGAAGCTAGGTTAGGCAAGAAGCTAGGTTTCCCCAGAAGGGGAAAACAGACGTGGTTATGAACCCACAGATACAATCTCTGGTCTGCAGACTCTTATAAATAAATCCACACCGAACCTGCACCTGGGATTTCAAACATCTCATAAATAATATCAATTCACTGTTTGCAAACCTGCCTGAAGTCAACAGGAATCAATGATTTTCTTTCCCATGTATCCCAAAGTTACCTGTAGTTGCCAAACAACATCTCAGCTGCCACCTTGCAAAATAAGCTGCTGCTGGCAACTAACCAAGTTGGCAACTCACTTGCAAACAAAGTTTCTAGTAGTTTTGTTAATTTTAATTACTCTGTATACTTTTTATTTTAACTTAATAAGAAGACAGTTTCTATACAGGCTGAGGTCTCTTGTGAGAAAATAACTTGACCTTTACTTTCTGTGATTTTATCAGAACAAAAGTTTAGAAGGGGCCCTGGTACACACAATAATAAAATCAAACTACATTAACAAGCAATACTTGGCCTTCCTATAGTTTTAAACCATTCTCTGCAGTTGGTGGCGACTGTTTCTGTGAAGATCAAATCAAACATTAGTACCCATAGATGCCAACATAAAATACAATACAAAAAATTAATCTAGTGTCTACACATGTTTAAAAAAAAAAAATTCAAGCCCCTCCATCTTACAGGCTGTAAAGACGACATGAAAGCAGCAGCCATTTATAAATCAGTGTAACACTGGTATACCAGGAGGGAACTCACTACTTGGTTTGACTTTGAGAAGAATTTATCTGTCGGATTAAGTTACAGCAGAGAGGCCCCGCCAGCCCCACTTCACCTTCTGCGGATCTGGCCCCTTTCCAGCTCGGGAAGCTAACTGTACTCCCTGCCCCACAACGTGCAGCTCCTCGTGCAGCAGCTGCTCTATTTTAAAACTTACCAGTTGGGTGGTAGGAATGGATTACTTGGGTTTTAATTATATTAGTGTTTGTAAAAAATACTGATTTTGAGAGGCCATTACTAAAGACGTTCTATTCACAGGGCAGAACAACAACTCCAACATTAAGGTCCTCTGCTTCACATTTTTCTCCCACCGTTTCACGTACACCTTCCTTTTGGAACTAGCACATACTCGGGTTCACACCGCAAGGCAGGCGCTAAGGGCCAGGCTACACCACCAAGCTAAACCGGGGCGCGTGTGCGGCTGTGCCTATGTGCACACTCGGGCAGCTGGCAAACACCCGGGCACACTGACCACTGCACAGCAGCCCGAGCAAACCACATTCACAAACCTTGCCGCACCTCCTTCACGTTTTGGTATGCACTAACAACTATTTCTACACTGCAACTGAACAAAGATCAGATGAACCGAGCATAACTAAGCCAAACAGCTCTTCCAAAGGTGGAATTACATTAATACTAGAAACCCAGAGCATCGGGTTTTCTAATACAGTGCATAATCATCAAATCAGGGAGATTTTTTGTAAAAAAGTGAAAAGATGGTGTTAGTTCTGTTTCATGTATTTATAGTAACCACATATAGTAAAGAACAAGCAAGAGTATCATACATGTCACTAATATGCTCATCACGCTGCAATTTCTTCTAGTTACCACAAACATGCAAACATTTGCATGAAGAGAAGAGCTCTCAGTTAGACTAAGGAGAAACAACGTGAGTTCAGATCATGACAAAACAAAGCGTCAAATAAGATTCACATCAGATGAGTACCTGATACCCATTTATCGTAACTACCCTGAGCAGTGCTTCTTCCCAGCATTCTCCTCCATCCTTTAACCACTCGTTAACTGTTCCGTGATACACCTACGCCCATTTGCCACTATCCCTTCTGTAAGGGTGCTTATAAACTGAATGCAGCATTTCAGAGACACAGCTATAAGTACTCCATATTTCAAAGCATATCTAACAGCCTGCTGGCTCATCTGCATGGCCCTGCACATCAGTTGGGAACTATCATTCTCGGTGTATTTATTTTTGTAATTTTGGAATGACTACAACTAACCTTCAGATAGTGCAACTGAACTGCACATTAATAATAAATATTTACTGGAAAAAAAAGACGGTAACTTCTGACTTTCACTGTATTTTGTTTTCACACCATTCACAGAATATTTTGAAGGAATTCATCAACTTATTTTTCTTTCCATATCACCTGAAGGCCCTAAAAAGGCACTGAGAACAACTGTAAGTATAAAACTTCACGGTCATACAGATATTCAATTTTTCTTAAAAAGTCAAAGTCAAGCAACTATGTAACTACATTCCTTGCTTCCACAATTAGAAGATATAGTATGCTGGGAAAAGACTACATCGAGGCAAGACACTGCCACAGTACAGCGCAGGGGTGTACTCACCAGCACAGCTGTGTGTGTCTCTTTTTGCTGGAGTTTTCCTATCTGCTCCAGTGAAAACCAATACCTCTAGGTTTCACTGCTGGCTGTTTATGTGAAACTCAAGTTAGAAGCCAAGCTGAGCGCCATCGGGGGGTGGGGTGCCAAAACAAGTGCGTAGCCAAGTAAGAAGATGCAGCAGCAGCCTGATCTCATTCTTACTCCAGTAAGGAAATGAAGGAAATTAAAGAGTTATGTCAAGAAACCTTACCCTGCAATGCAGATTTCGAGATGACAAAAAGACAGATGCATGTTTTCAAGTAACGTGAAATACAAGCACGTTTCCTGAGGAGCCAGCTACCCTTCTATAACTAGCCTAAATGCCAATTACAGCAGAGAATTTGAGCTAAATATAAAAAGCCACAAATCTCACAGTTTGAGATAACTTTAACACCTCCTTGGAAGTTAACTTTGAAACTACATAGCAAGACCTCAGCCTTCTCATAATGAGTATGTTGCTGCAGAACACCCAGGAAAAGGCAACCATGCCCGTCAAAGGACCTTGTGATTTGTGGGAACAGAGAGGCTGAAGAGATTATGTGGATACTTCACATATTTCTCCAAGACTAACAGCAGGAATTTTCTGCTCACAGAACTTCAGGGATGAGAACCTGGCTGTGCAAAATATCAGTGGCAAGACTTTAGCTAATAGCTCCAGTTACCTTCGCGTGTGACCAGGCTATGGTCACTCCTAACTGTGGCAGCTGGATTAGCGAGGCTGCCACGGGAATACCCCGATGTTTGATGTTCTGCAGCACCAGTAACCTGCGACCGGGAAATGACAGCAACCCAGCCTGCAGACAGAGGCTTGTAGCCTTCAGCACTTCACCTTTGTATTAAAATAATTCCTTCATTCTAACCTCAAATGCCACAGATAGGCTGCCATCCCCACACTAGCCAGAACTCAGAATACAGCTCATTTGACAGTTTATCAGATGTTTCTCTTCCTTTCTAACAGGCTCCTCCTGCATTTGACACAACCAAGCCGCTGCTTTTCTGTTCGTGGCAACATACCGCAGCCCGCAGCAGCAGCTGGGGACGGGAGATCTGTCTGTCCCCTCCTTCCAGCCAGTTTGGAGCTGCGTGTTTTCCACTGCCTCTCCTGTGCCTCTAGCTGCTTGTAGGATGCAACTTCCCAAGAAGCCTTCCTGACATGCTACGTTATGGTCAGTTACCTCATTATTAGAGAACAGTATTTAGGACAGCTTTTGCCAACCTCTCAAAGCTAAATAACCAAGCAAAGCTTCAAATCCAACTGCCAACAGGAATACATACATATTTGGAAGTTGGATTGGATTTCAGTTTCTGCTCTACGAATATAGTTGGAAAGAAACCCAACTTCATAGAAACAGAGAAACTGAACAAAGTTGCTGCAGTTTTGTAGGCTGCAAGCTGTAGCTTGTAGTGATCAGGCTGTAACGCTATCTGTAAGCATCCATCCGCAGAAGAGCAATGCCTACGCTTTAAGTAGCAAGGCCACTTGAACAGATATTGAGAGCACTGAATTCACCACTGCTGGCATGCAGTTTACAGCCTTACTTAGCCACAGAGAGCATCTCAGCATCTCGCGCCTCCTCTCATGCTGCATCTGTTAAATCCTCTCTCCCTCAGAAGCATACTCAGACACATACTTTCATCTCCCCTTGATCAGAAGACATTGACACTTATCCCCAAGTACTTCTATGCAATACACAGGATCAGGTGGGCACGCTCCCCTGTGCCACAGAGGTGGGCTCCACGGTACCCTCAGAGGTCAGCCAGCCACCACCAAGACCCTGTCCCTGCATAGACCAAATTGTAGCAACGCAGCATTTCAAGGAGTGGCAGAGCTACCCATGGACCAGCAAAACAAACAGGTTTGAGGAAGGCTTCACCACCACCCCCCCCCCACTTTCTTCACTCCTCACAGCTGGTAATTTCTAGGGAGCAAAAAGAAGTCACAAAACAATCTACACAACCATCACCCTCCTTCCCCTTCACTAGAGCAATAACGTGGTGAGTGGGGAAGTCAGTCTCTCCAGAGTTGCTCAGGCAGGCGCATCCTAGAACGAGACAAAAGTAAAGGAGGTTTTCCCAATACATTTGTTTTTCCCTGTTGCATGCTGTGACTGCAACCAAGCCAACCAAAACCCTAA
>Ga0065711_1008776_pt1 | contig 16292 bp, 6 predicted proteins | sample Hoacrofraction12_FD_59098 | JGI IMG/M metagenome (GOLD analysis project Ga0065711, IMG submission 59098) | Hoatzin crop microbial communities from Cojedes, Venezuela - Epithelial fraction 12 v2 (version 2) | ecosystem: Host-associated > Birds > Digestive system > Esophagus > Crop | place...
CCAGAAGTATTTGCATCTGTGCCTGCACGGCTCAGGAAAGGAGAGGAGAAATTCCTCTTCTTCTAAGCAGCTGCATAAGCAGTATTTTAGGGCAATGGGTAGGCCTTGTCTTCCGAGGGGTGAATACATCTTCACGTTTCTTCAGTCGGATTGCTTTTAATTGCTACAAATCCTTACCCACAGCTTACTTTCCTGTTTCTGATGCCAAGCATGTTAGCCACCTTGCAGTTTGTGTCCGTTGATTAGGCAAGCTCGCCTGTCAGAAGGAGCTGAAGGAAATTAAATGTTGCTCACGTGGCTGGATTTCTTTTTGTTTGGCTGGGGGACAGTGGAGGAGTAAGGAAGGACGGTGGTTCTTGATTTTTATATCAGCAGAGACAACTAAGGAGCTATCTACCAGCTGCACGCGTGGAATAGTATTTTTAAGATACCACACTTCATTACATGTATGACAAGAACTCTTACGCAGCATAATGCAAAACTAAGAAATTTGCACGATCTTGCTCATTGCTTTAACAGTTTTTCTTTTTAGGTATATTTTAGATAATCCATGCGTTGTTAAAGGACGATCAGTTTTGGATCTTGGAAGTGGATGTGGAGCAACAGCAATAGCTGCTGTGATGAGTGGTGCATCACAAGTCCTTGCTAATGATATCGACCCTAGTAAGGCCTCTTTTTTTTTTTTTCCAAGTCTGTGTAAAGTTATTTATTGTTTTTTTAAAGCACATTTTACATTGAATTTTCTTTGCTCCATTTGGGAGCAATTCGGGTTCCAAAGAGAGTTCTAAGAATGCCAAGAAGATGAAGGGATATTGCCCGCATTAGAAACTGCGTTGTGCCAGCCTCTCCTGCACTGAGTGTATCTCCAGAGCTCTTTTGAGCTCCTTAGAATGAACAAATGGCCAAGTTTTTATCAAATGTTGCCTATGCACCATCACGGCTGGTTTGGAAGAGAACGCCAAGCGCAGGCAGCGAGTTGGCTTCTCTGTAGGACCATAGCATTTTCCTGCACTTTCATATGTTAAGGCCTAGATTTTGTCTTTTTCCCCCCAGACTTTGTTTTCCCGTAATTGACTTACAAATTCAGTTTATTCATAACTTAATTACTCCCTGGTTAGGGAGGAAGTATATCTATAGATTAAGGCAGTTGTGGATATTCTGGTTTGATTCTGTGACTGGTTTCCATTGGAAGTAGTTCCACTGGAATTATTCCATTCCAGGAATAGCTCTTTCCTGTGTCATGATAAAATTCCAACACTTTATGGCAGATTTTGTTCTGTAATGAAAACTGTGGAAGTCCCTGGATAGGATAAACAAAAATATTTAAGAGATGAAATTGAAAGACATGTGAAGGAAATTTGTAAGGGGGCTGAACGGCAGAATCCTAAAGGCACCTTTCATTTTACTTTGACTTTTCTTCAGTTGCAGGAATGGCAATGATCTTGAACTGTGAACTGAACCACCTGAATCCCTTCCCCATCACCATTAAGAACATCATTAATTCAGAGGCCGGCGACTGGGACCTCATTGTTCTAGGAGATATGTTTTACGATGAACAACTTGCTGACGGTCTGCATCACTGGCTAAGGAAATGCATCAGGAGACGGCAAACTGAAGTGCTGATTGGTGACCCCGGCAGGCATCAGTTTTTAAGCCACAGCATTTGCAGTCAGTTGCACAAAGTTATAGAATATTCACTTCCCGAGTATACCAGACAAGAAAACAATGGATTGACATCAAGTATCGTCTGGAGTTACCAGCCCTCAAATAGCTTAGAAAACTGCTGAAGCTGGCTTTCTGATGAATTTTGTCTCACTGGGTTGGATTTTTTTTCTAAGTATGTAGAATGAAAATGGGAATTAAACATGGAACATATCTGTTGATGCAAAGTAGATTCCTGTACCTTCACTGTACTGATTTTGGTCATACTCACTGAGGCTTTCGCTTCATTTGAGGTACAAGCTACATGCAAACTCTATTCACAGGGGCCTGCACTGGAGTGCAAATGCAAAGACAAGTTACACCTAGGAGTTTGCATGCTCGATGTTTTTCATGTACAGCTCTCTGACACTACTGTGAAATGTTTTGGACGTTCAGCGTACTGCTGTGCCGAGACAGCGGTGGCTGAAAGATTACTGCACTGCTTTCACAGGCTTCTGCAGCTTATTTACTGAGAAAATTATTGCTGTCCTTCACAGGACGCTCCACTAGATTATTAGCTTACTATGCTCAACTTAAAGTGCCTTCCTCTTTTTCTGGGTATCTCTTCTGAATGTCAGAGTAACTAATTTGAATCTTCCCCTCTATAATAAAAGTTTACTCTCCCCTGAAGCTACCAGAGTGGTTATTTAGGAGTTGGACACAAATCTAAAATACACTTCTTGAACTCTAGCCAAAGTAAAAGTTTTTAGTAAGTGGAAAGTGACTAAGAAGTAATAGGTATAGGGTAACTATCCCCTAGAGGGTAGGGTCAAGTAATTTACATTCCCTAAATTTGCAGGGGTAAAAAACGCAATCTATCACCATGGGAAATCGCTGAGGGATGAAAAAAAAAAAAATCTTTCCTTCCATGTTGTTTCTGAACAGAAGGTAACTAAATAAAAACAGGGAATAAGAGTCGGATACAATTATTTTTCTCTACTTTTGAGGCGATGCTGGACAACAAGCTCCAACATCATTCTCAGCTACATCTGTCAAGGAAGAATCCTCTGCAGGATAAAAGAAAAAAAAAAAGAAAATTTGATCCACAGGTAAGAGGCTGTAAATGTAGCCATTTAACGAAGAACCTAACGTTTCGAGAGCAGTCTTGCAGGAACTGCCACCTTTAGCAGTTAACAACTGAACAAGCAGTGATGGGGAACCAATAACTGCAGAACGGAACACAATGCACCTACAACTATGCAAACAGCAGGTAATGCAGTGGAAGCTTATAAAGGTAAAAAAGTATGTGGTACTCACTCAGAAAACCGTGGTGTTTATGAAGTAAGAGATGTACCTGGTCATAAAATACGATGTAACAAGTTTTCAGAAGTATCCAAACAGAACACTTACAAACTTTAATCTCGAGGGCAATATGTGAATATTCAGCAGTGCTTTCCCAACAATTTACAACAATAACAATATCCAAGCAACACAGAATATAACGTGGTAAGTGCATACATGCTGTTCTTCTCTCACTTCACCCAGTGCTTGTAAACATTTGTTCAGAATGACTGTGATTTAACCTGAATCAAAAAATATTCCAGTAGAGATATGCTACTAATAAACCCGTAAGAGAGCAGACTCAAGCTCTGACAGTGGGGGCTTTAACGTGACTTACACTAAACTTTCTAATTTCAAAACAGTGTAATTCATTGCAGTGCTGTGCAGATTTTTAAGCACGAGGTGAGGATATACCACTAAGTTACACATTTAGAAGCGGCTACAGGAGAAGACTGTAAATCTACGTGCACATTTAAGGACACGTGTAAGCTGCAGTTGCCTTCAACATGACAAATCCAAGGCTACATTAGCAAGGAGAAGTAGGACAACCTTGCCAGTGAGGTAAGCAGTAGTTAAGATAGTGGATTTTTTTAAGTGTCCTTTGCCGTTACAGATTTGGTGGTCTTCCACCTTTAGCTGCTTTACATTATCTTCATTTATAATTTTCTCTCTGGATGTAGCACTTAAGAGTCTGGCGACCATGACCGCACTATGTTATAGTTACACGTCTTACAGTAACAGACTGAGGGAACTGGGCTGCTTCTGCTTGGAGAAGGCTTCAAGGGACCTATGAGCAGCCTGCCCATACCTATGAGGACGTTGTCAGGATGACAGCCAGGCTCTTCCAGTGAGAAAAAGTCTAATCTGAAACAAAATAGGGTCAAACTGGATAGAAGGAAAACTTTTTCCCCCACCATGAATACAGTCAAGCAGTGGAACAAGTTGCCTCAAAAGGCTGTGAACACGACTCTTCAGTGTTTCAAGGCTTTAGCTGGATATAGACTTGACTAAGCTGATTAGAGCTCGGAGCTGGCCCTGCTTTGGGCAGGAGGTTAAACTAGAAACCCCCCCGAGGCCCCTTCCCACTTGAATTCACTTACAAGTCTACTTAGTGGCACCCTTCCTGAAACCAGGGCTGGCAGCCTGATCCTTAGGCGTCATTGCTGCTGCCTGAGCAGCCAGATGGATCAGTATGAAAACAGTGCAAAACAAATTTATTGCCAACTCATGTCCAAAAGTTCAAAGGAATGATGGCCCCTGACTGATACCAGGGATTCCACAGAGCAAAACAATATAGTAGTCTTTCGACAAAAAAAGGGAATACAACATGGTAGATTAGGTTCTTAGGCCTCTACCTGGTCCAAGGATTTTCTGTAATTACAGCTTTCAGGTGCTAGTTGCTAATGCAGCAAGCCCAGGTTCTGTTGGCAGCAACGGTTTGTACTGGTGCAGCTATACCTATAGGTATCATAGGAAAACGTTCATCACTGGGCCATAGGACTGCATGCAAGAAGAGTCAGGGATTTGGGCACTGGAGTTTGAAAATTATGCTTCCAGTTACACTTGAACAAACCTTCTAAACGGACTTGCTCTTCCATAAACCATATAACAAACAGAAGAACAAAAATTATTGTCAGACATCATAATATCCTTTAATATTACTGGTTGCAACACGTATTATATTATCATCTTACATGCAATTTGACCTGAACTTTAAATAAATTAGTAGAATACTGGTTTATTTCTGCAACATTTGAGATAACTGTGGCTATGACAAGTGTTAAATTATAAAGTAAACATATTCCTTATGGTTGACTAAACTCATGGCTTTCCAAGTGTCCTCAAACCCACGTAAGACCACCCCAGCTAAACCCTGCTACTTCCAGATGCAGAGCATCAACACAGTGTGCTACCTGCCCTGTATAATGCTAAAATTGCTATCATTTTAAAAAGTTTAATGCAGAAATCATAGAAGTCTCACTAGAGGTTATGCTGTTTCAAGAAAGCCAATGAACATGACTTGCAATTGTGATGAGACCACTGCTCCATCATGTAATAAACTCATTCTACACTTCTCATTATTTTTTTTTCCTTTAATATGACTACAGTTGAACAATATATAAATGGTTGTTATTTTCAGCTTCTGGAGGCCACCGGAGAGATAATAAACCGCATAGAGCAGAACACACAGTCTGCTGAACTCTACCATCCTGAGATTCATGTACTCAGACACTAAATTTGGTCCTATTCCACTCACAGTTATGCTTATGAGGACCAATGTTTTGTTCCCTAAAAGCATTCTCATGCAGGAACATAGGTAAAAGCCAGAGCAAGTAAGTATTTGCCCATATACGAGATTCTTTTGTTGTTCATACTTACTGCTCTGCAATTTGCCAAGTCACCGCAATAATTTCAAAGCAACTTTATGTTTATATGTTCACAGGCTGTACTTTTGGATGTGTAAAAATCCAGCAAGCATTTGATGGTAAATAAAAACTGAAACGTGCAGCATCAGTAACATCCAAAGAAGGTACCTACAGTTTTTCCTCCAGACCTAGCAAAAATACACGGTGAAAGGAGACTGTTTGTTACTACTCAGAATACATTTGCATTGCTATTAATGCCACTTCCACTCACCAGTTCTGCCTGTTGACTTTCGCCAGATTAAAGTCCCAACGTTACAGACACTTTTCCACAAGTGTCAATACTATGTCTGGGCTTGGTATTTTTAGTTACGACGACACTCTCAGACTACAAACTCCAAACACAGATTTACTTAAATTGGGATTGTATATGTAGCTAAGATGCTAAAAGATGCTCAGTAGCAGCCAAATCTGATACTTCCAGGAGGCTGAGCGATGACAGTGTAATATTAATTATAGTTCAGCTTTCCTCTTAATGAAGCACGATCAGCTGTGCAAACACAGACAGGGGTCTAAGCGGAGGAAATGGGGAAGCCCGGGCTCACAGGCAAGGACTGGAATGGCGACGGAGACCTCTCGTGGGGACAGGGAGGGAAGCAACTGGTGCTACAGAATTCACCCGCTCTTTCTCCAAGGTGCTTGTTTTCTGAAAGAGCTCTCCCATCTGTAAACTTTACACTCATACATACACGATGAACAGTCAGTAGACAGTCCACGTTACTTGCTTGATTTTGTTCGATATGACTAGCTGCTCTAAAACATCTCGGGAACGATCTGCAAAAGAACCAAGGAATTTCTTGTTATTCATTCTGAGTATATACAGGTGGTGTTTACAAATCAGGTAAACAGCAAAATAACTTAATTATGCATCTGCATTTATGCTTATCTTGCTATTACAATATCACACTTCAGATATAACTGTAGTAATTAAAAACAACTCGGTTCTTTCTCCAATCACATAACTGTAAAGCAACACCAACCAACTGAACTTGAAACACCCAAGACAGATCTTAACTTCTCTTAAGTTTGTTTTTTTATTTTCCAGGCTGACCAGTCCTGCTCCATTCTACTGTTTCTTGAATGGATGCTGTTCCATACTTTTGGAATAGAGGAGGCATTTAAGATGTTAACACATTTTTCTGAAGTCTTAACATCAACTTGAGGTCTTCACCAGCATGTTGAGGAGGGGAGAAAAAGGAAAGAAAAAAAATCCAAACTCCAAAACAACAACAAAATCCCTCTCTGAAGGCTGTCGTGTTTCAAATCAAAACTCTCACCTTGCTTTGAAAATTTCAGTGTATGATTATTATTTTATCCAGGAAGTTATTATTTGTTTGGGATTATTTACGAAGTATAGTGTGCTTTTCCAGAGAGCAAGAAGATACTATCAAGAAATAATTGCTCTTCTTTACTCCCTGCGTGATTTGACCTACCTGTTATCAATGGACATCCATGGAACAGAAAAATGTGTATCTTTGGACAACAAGTCAGGACCGCTTCCACAGCAACATCAGTCAGATTCACACAGCGTTCCATGTGGATCTCCTGTTATGAAAACAGTAGTAACAAAAGCCTGTCAGAAAATCCACAGTTTTGGAGGCAGAGCTTTCCTTTGCCCAACCATGCTCAGAGATCCCCATCCAGAAGAAATCATGACCTACTACTCCTCTGTGCACTGACCCCATATGTGGTCCTGTACAGACCAGGAAAATAACCTCAGTAAAAATGAGACAGCTTTTCTGTGAAGAGTCAAAACAAAAAACATAAACCCCAGTTTTCCCAAAACACCTATATTATTCAAGACAACTGAGAAAGCTCTTCAGCGAGATTCTACCGTGTTTGAGTCTCATCCATTTTCCTATGACACTCATTCGCCTAGCAATTTGCTGTCCAGGAGAACAGAACCCAAATTTAATTCTGGGTTTTCCCAAAACAGGCAGGATTCAGTCTCTGCTGAAGCTCCTAATACCTATCTATCTATCTGTCTACATAGTTCCTAAAAGAAGTCTAAGAACTTCCAAGACTAGACTAAAACCTGCTCTCTTCTTCATTTCTGTGCAGTTGTATAACTAGTACCTATCGTATGTGCTAGAGAAATAATAAACTCAGATTAAATTAACAGATTATTACCAACCTTTTTTGTTGCTGTTGTAAAATGGCTGTTCTCTAAACTGTCCAACATATCAGTAAATGCAACATACAAGAAGAAATGCAGAAAAGAGACTACGAAATCTAATGAAAATAGAATTTGGGAAAATACACTTTGGGGATCCTGGGGTAAAAATAAAAAACCCTCATTGTTCTACTGTGAAAGAGCATCTTTCCAAGTTATAAACTCCCAGGATCTTGAAAGAGCACAAAAATGAAAGGGACCTTTTGCAATAAATGCAACTTTGTACAGAATGACGACACAGAAAACAAGAACTGTATTCAGAGAAACACGATATACAAAAGCTGATATATGTACAGTTTTTAGTTCATTTTTAATAAGTGAAATGTGGAATCTGAATGCCTCTGAATGAACTAAAAAGATGTATAAATCTGCCTGCTAGTTACAGTCTGAGAATTTTAAGACTCCACGTTTTTCACCGTGTACCTGACGTTCGATCACTATAAATTTGCGCTTCACTCTGATGACGTGAAACAGAGGTATGAGGACTGTGACACAGACAAGGAAAAGAGTTACACTGAAGAAGAGACTGGAGAAAATAATTCCACATTCTCTACCAATTTTCTTTTTCTTACTGCTTGTAAACCAAGCGACCTAAACCTTTCTAGCTGTTTAAACTGATAGAACACAACTTTAGTTTTAAAAATTGTCATTCCACATAAACCTATTAAATTTTGCCGTATTCAAACTGCACAGACCACTCCCTCCTAACCCCAAAAAACCCACCCAAAAAAACAAATGCAAAAGCACTTAAATACATGGCTTTTAAGAAAGTGGAAACAAGTATTACAGAATCACAGAATCACAGAATAGTAAGGGTTGGAAGGGACCTCTGTGGGTCACCCAGTCCAACCTCCTGCCGAAGCAGGGTCACCTACAGCAGGCTGCACAGGACCTTGTCCAGGTGGGTCTGGAATATCTCCAGAGAAGGAGACTCCACAACCTGCCTGGGCAGCCTGGGCCAGGGCTCCGTCACCCTCAGAGGGAAGAAGTTCTTCCTCATGTTCAGACGGAACTTCCTGTGCCTCAGTTTGTGCCCAGGAAAAGCACAATCCAGCACAGGAAAAGCAAAATCCATACTACTATTCAGTCTGGCATAACTGAAATTTGCCATTAGTTCTTCTGAAATCCAAGCCCACCACTGCAACGTTACTTCCTCGAACACTTAAAGATGAAGCAGGTCTTATGTGCGCTACCTAACTCATTCTTCCTGATCTAGTACAGCTTCCACAGGCATCCATGCACAGCATGCACGAAATAAAGCCTGTGCACTTACAAAGAAATAGTAACTACAGCAACGTGACCAGGAAATACCAAAGGCCACATTTTGTAAGCTGGAAATTTTTATTGAAAAAATACATGGAACTGCATTTCTCTGGTTTTAAGAAAAAGGGCTTGCACATAAGAATAAAGTTCTCTGTGAACTGTGGACAATAATGATACAGAAGAGGGAAGATAATACTGACCGAGTAACTAAACATGATACTGAGAAAGTAATTATATCAACATTGTTCAAAACCCACTAGGGTGCCTCTAGGAACTTTACAGAACCCCACTCTATTTATCAGCAAGCCCAAAACTTTTTACCATAAACTCATGAAAACTTATTACAATATTTGTGTTTTAAGACATATGTACTGAGGACTTTTGAGAGTGACCTAGTCCGAATGACCTAATCCAAACCACAGTGATAGGCACTGCTTTACATTTGCAGGCTGGATACAAGAGGTGTCTTTATGAAGACTACCTGCATAGTCTCAGGGCTATTTAGAAAGTTGGGAATCAATGTTTTGCTACAGCTAAAGGTGTAACCAGCTAAAAGACAAAGCTATTTTCAAGTCAGTTCTAGTATATTAAAAAAAAAGACCTCTCATCACTATTTTTCAGACAACAGCAATTTCATCTTGTACCACAACAGTTTTCAAGACCAAAATGATTGTCCAAAATAGACAACATCAGCTGGAAAAAGCCAAAACCAAACCTGTTTCCCTCCAAAAGAACAGTAACAGTTCTGTTTTTCCAGGTTATTAACACTGTCAGTTGACCCAGATTTGGTGTTTTGTTCAGTGTTGTTTTTCTTCTTAAAAACTACAAACTAGCAAAAGTATGACTTGTTTCCCATCTTAGTTCTTAGATGAATAGCTTTGATTCAGAATCAGACTTTATAAAAGCAAAACCACGCACAGATAAGAAATGTCATATACAGAAAAGTAGAAGATCATTTATGGTAAGAGGGATGGGATGCCTCTTCTCCATCATTTTATCCCTGTCTCAGTGCCTAGAGAATCTTTCTGCAAAGACAACTTCATTTTCACAGTTGCTTTCATCAGTTAGAGATTTACTTCTGCAGAGGTGCTAACTGATTTCTTAAATCCATTCCATTATCCACATTACAAATTATCCCCCAGTGTTCAAAGAAATCAAGAAATAACTCCAAAGAAATCAAGGGAAAAAGTGAAGCATTCATTTATATTTATTATACAGCTCTCTTAAACAACATGAGTTAAAATAAGCAAACTACATTCAACAGATGAAAACTCATTTTGAAAAGACCAAGGTTCTCAAAAAGCTGGTCTGGAGTATTGCTACAGAGAAACAGAAAATATTAAATTCATAACCAAAATCAGGGCAAGTGTGTACACAAACAAAGGCAAAAGTCAGTCAGTAAAAAACATCCCTCAGAAGTCATGCTGATAATAATAATTAAGAAATGCAGGTATTTCCTTTTGCTCATTTCTTTGTTATTAGATTAAGTTACCTTCAAATTCTTTGAACATGTTCCATTCACTAGTGCTACAACGCCATCATCTGTTACCTAGAGAAAAAAAAAACCACATTATGAACACAATGGATTCAAGCTCATTTTTTTTTCAAACACAGCTATTCGGGGGGAAAAAAAAATTATATTCATTTATTCACTCCCTGCAGTCACTGAATACACTTAACACTGCAGTATTTTCTTGCCAACTAAGCTTGTAGAGAAAATTATCCAAGTATCTATTTTTTTCATTCTATTAAACACTGCTGCATCTTACTGCCATGTGATCCAGCCTAGTTTTCTACCGCGATGTTTCCAACTGCGTAACTTCTATTTCTGCAGCTTCCTTGTCTCATTTAACAGTGGATACACAACTACAGTCAGAGCACGGCACTTTCTAATTTATAAGGCTTAGAGCACTTCTGCTCTACCTAGACCAATTTTTCTCCCGTTTTCAGGACTGCTGGAGGTGTTCCTGAAGGAAGTTTCTTAGGTTGGGGGGGAAAAAAAAAGTAATCGTAGCAGTGTTTCATCAGCTGTCTTACTTCTACTTATCTTGAAGCAAACCAGTTATGCAAGACAGAAATCCCTCAAACAAGCAGTCTTACAGCAGTCATCACACACTCGCACTAAAAGGTTTATCAAAGTGATTGGCTACAGCCAGCCACAAAGCAATGTTCGCCTGCAAGAGAGAGGAGAGAGACAAAAGGCATTCCTTTCCTTAGAAAGGCAAGAAAGGCCAATTTATTCGTTTGCTTCCGGGAACCAAATTCATTAAACCTCCTCCCCAGTTCAAAACGCTGGATTGGATTTCACATCTGTCACACAGGTGTTTTCATAGAGCTTACATTAGATGGCAGGAATAGTAGTCATCAAATATACACAGCAAGGCTCAGCCCAGTTTGACAGCCAGAATCCAGAGACCACAAGCTCCACTTCTGTTTAAAGATTTGATTATTCCCATTGTACAAATTGTCTTACTGCCTTCTGGCCCTCTATTGCAAGTCTACTGTACAGAACTGTAATAGAAAGGGTCAGATCAGCACAAATGGAGAATGAATAAGCATCACACAAAGGCCTGTAAGAATGGCAGGTATTGGCAGTACCTAGCTTAGCAGGTCATCAAGATGACAGGACATTTAGCTCCTCAAGACATCCAGACCAGGAGACAAGTGGCAGTAAATGAATAAATTCTAATAACTCTCATAGGTGGGATAGAATGGAGGGAGTAATCACTGCCAGTTCCTAAAGGGTATAAAATGGCACATCCAAAACCAGTGCATGGTCACCAACCTAAGACCAACTCAAGCAGAGTGACTGGATAGCCTGTGTCCCTTCTCCTCCATGTCATCAAAACTAACCTGGACCAGACTGCCTGGCTGGTGCCTCAACACTGGAGAGACCATCTGAATGTCACTGTCTTGATGCTTGTGAGTATCTGGTTATGACAGTGTGAGAGCATGAAACCAGTTTTGTACTAAAACAAAGCCCCCTCACCTCCCTGCACGAGCTCACGGTAACCACTGCTACACTATTACTACAGTGTTGCAGTGTTGCTTCCTACTCTATTGAGTATCTATGTGCACTGTCTGTAATGCCACATCTGCCCATCCTCATCACGGGATACACTCTTCTACTGGGGATAAACCCCCTGCAGTCAGTACCAAGCCACAAATGCACCAGCTTCTCGGTGCAGAGCAGCTGTCACCAAACTCTGTACGCATCTCCAGCAAAGGCTTACACAGCCCAGTACCCCCAGTCACATACATTAGCAACCCAGCTCTGTTCTACACGAGCAGCGTCTGGGCAGATAAAACGCCTAACTCGCAACACTCCTGCTTTCGCCAACACATTTGGCAGAGAACTAAACTGTCCCGCATCCTACACAGAAAACTGCTGCAGTCTACAGAGCCCTTTCAGGCAAGTCGCTTCCCACCATTTTTGCCATCCACCAAGTCAATGAACACTAGAGAGGAAATGTCCTGTTGAATTACGCAGGCATTTGGACTCGTCAGCCTGTGTTTCCACCTGTTAACAGTGCTGGGATTTGGAGCACACTGGCAGTAGAGCAGTAAGCACAGGGTTTATGTATAAAACATGCCTCCTCAGAATGGTAACATATGCATGCTGATAAGTAAACATAATTAGTTTCCTTATGTGGTCCTGGGCCATTGTAGCAGAGTTCTTCAGGCCAAGCTTCCACTCACGCTCTCTGTGTGCAGCCAGGGGACACAGAGCTACATCTCCTTCTTAGTTCAACCCTTCCCTTGCCTCATCTGCCCCGGTTCCTGTTACTTTGCACCACCTGTACACCTTCTGCTTACCGTACCTCACCTCTGCAGCTGCTAGATGAGCCTGTTTTTAACTGGCTACATCACCTTGAGGCGTTTGGCCCCTTTGTAGTCGAACTCACACCTGCTTCCTTGCTCCTGCAAGTGAGCTGGGCCCTTCTTTCCCTGTTCATTTATTTCCAGCGTTCTCACTGTTCTACTCTTACAGCTTTGCCAGTTCCAGCTGATAATTTTACTGTGCATTCTGGCAATCAAACACAAGAATATGGTTAGGCCTTGCGATCTTTACAGGCACAAGCCACCCGTAGTTTCTCTGCTTCATCTTAAACTTATTTTAATTTATATCTAATAAATGTTTCTGTTTATTTTTAGTCAAATGAAATTGCGAATTCTAGCATAACATCATGTTATTATTATCAGAAAGGAAAAAGAAATGTGGAAGTTGTTTAGCTACTCAAGAAGCTTTCATCTCATCTAAAACATATATGGGGAAACTTTGCTATTTCACATAAAGGAAGAGAAAGGCAAGGGAACAAAAAATTAATCAGTTTGAAGAAATAGAGTTAAATGTTAATAATAAAAATTACCAAAGAAAAGATAAATATTACTTTTGATGCCCTAATTCCGCAAAAACTGAAAGAAGAGTATTAGCATCTAAAATAAGAACCTGCTACTTCTTTGCCAATCTGACACTTCATTACGAACGCTCTGTGCCTGACTCACATTCAACACACTCAGTCACCATCACAGTCAACCGAATGCTACTGCAAAAATCCTTTCCCCCCACTTCATTATCTTACTGTAATTATGAAGTATGTTACAGTTTTGCTGCTGCAGCTGATTTCCTCCTTCTCATGCTAAATATTGTTAAATCTTCTTACCTGCCCTTTCTGACATTTTAAATGTCATTCTTTCCATGCTGACTCCGTAACATAACTCTGACAAGCCATTCAGAAAGCCCAGTCACTCCTGAACTAGAACTAGTTATGGAGTGTTTACTTCTACTAGGGGCTTACATTGTTTGACATCATATATTATTATTATTCAGGTCAGTTTGTCCTAACTAAAAGCGGGCAATAATCTGTCCAAGACTCTACTTTCTTTAAATGAAGTATTTTTGATTATTTCTTGAAGAAAATGATTGCACTCAATAAAGATACTGAAAAAAATCTCCAATATTAGGTAGATTCTAATAAAAGTTTATCTTTGGTCCGTAATACATGCTGTAATATCAAAATGTGTATTTTTCTGGTTATCAAGATGCAAAATACATCTTTCCTTTTCCTTGAAAGGAGGAAATTGGAAGTGAACTGTAGTCCTAAATCTTGCAAGAGTACAGCTAAAAAAGATCCCCTTTCAATTTTATCATGACAGTCTTAAAAAATAAACAAACAGAAGTCAATTACCCAATTGCCACCATAGTTACCTGAGTAGACGAAAAGTCCACACTGTGAAGAAATTTGCAGTTTTCTCCCAGTGCCTGCAGAGATGCATCCATGATGCCTGAACAGCTGCCCAAGTTCACTATTTGTAGGAACTGGCAGTTGAGCGCGAGAGCAAGAACTCCACTGTCAGTTATATCGCAGCACCTTTTAAAAGACGCTTCACGCAAGTAAGGACAGGATAAGGCCAGCGCTATGACACCTGTTAAAGAAACAGGGCAATTTAAAGAATTTTTCATTTTTTAACATAACCACCATGCTGAATCCAGTATGCTGTCCCCTGGTCACTGGCTGCTCAACTTTCATCTCATGCCATGCCACCAAGACTCTGTAAAAGGAAATAATTTTGTGGCTGGTTTCTTTTAATTCAAGGAAGTGAAAATGACAATGAACAATGCCAGAGCTGACAAGAATTTCTAAATGCTGAATTGCCCTCCATACTGCAGAGGGATACCTGAGGGATATTATATACATGAGGCATCATCTCAGTAAGTGTATGAAAAAAGGCCAACGGCTTGAAAGCAGACTGATCGCCCTAGGTCCCACTGGTGGTGCAGTGAATATCAGACAAAAAGCAAAGTAAGAGCTCATGTCCTAGGTCAATTCAAGAAACCAAAACAACAGTTCCGAAGCAGGACAGGAATCAGGTACACCTAGGACACAGCTCAGGCCAGGACTGAAGGTCCACAGACAGCTGGTGCAGGTGGGACAGGTCACGGCCATTAGCGTCCGTTGGTGCCCTCAGAGCCCTGACAGCAATAACTGAAATCTTCCCACAGAAGTGTCAGGAGGTAGTCAACAAAACAAAAATCCATGACCTACAGATGCAGTTCATGAAATGAATTTATTTCAAGGATGACGGAAAACATGAGGATTCCAGCTGTACAGAAAATCACATCACTTCTGGATAAAGTCGAATGTCATGAAGATATGTTACTACGTAAGTGCTTCAAAGAAAGATGGATAAAATAGTACTTGCTTGGGTCAGAACCACTTTGCAAAGAACGACAGAAGAGACAGCAGTGGTAGTTGAATATGACAGAGAAGTACCACTGGACATTGTATTGAAGGACATTAAACGCTCCATGTGTGACCTACAGAGCAAATGCTTCCTGGTAATGACAGGGCTCAGGTATTTCTGGATGTGGTAGCCAACAAGTTTCTTAAAAAAAACAAAACAAAACAACAAAACCCACACCAAACAAAACACGCCAAACAAGCCAACCAAAAATGCCCCACCTGTCACTGGATTAGTAAAAGGTAACACTGCTCTAAACTGGGGTGGGTTTGGGTCTTTTTTTCTGTATGAATTGAGATGAGTGATAAAGAACTGTTCCAGCTTAAATTAAAGACTTCATAATTGGTTCTCAGCTTGTAAGTAGAAAAGTCAGTAAAGCTGGATGAACTAGGAATGTGCCAATAAAGAAATAGACTTCCCAGTTTTAATTGCACAATAATCAGGAATCTCTACCCAAACAGATGAAAAGTATACATAAAGAGCTCCAGGCTGAGCTGGTACCTTAAGAACCGTACTAGACATCAGTGGACAGATAAAGGCATGGAGGGAAGACCATCGCAAAGTATAACTCAGGGGTCAAAAAGTATAACGATGAGATGACACTGAAAATAAATAAAATTGATTTTCAAAAGTTTAACCAACTACTTAAGAAAAAAGATGAGTGTATCACTGTGCAGTGGTGTTACAGGTTTGCATGGCAAGGTTTTGGTAGCGGGTGGGCTATAGGGGTGGCTTCTGTGAGAAGCTGCGAGAAGCTTCCCCCATGTCTGACAGAGCCAGTGCCAGCCGGCTCTAAGACGGACCCACCTCTGGCCAAGGCCAAGCCCATCAGCGACGGTGGCAGCGCCTCTGTGGTAACAGATTTGAGAAGGGGAAGAAAAATCTGCGGTGAAATGGCAGTTGAGAGAGAGGAGTGAGATGATGTGAAAGAAACAACTCTGCAGACACCAAGGTCAGTGAAGAAGGAGTGGGAGGAGGTGCTCCAGGCGCCGGAGCAGAGAGTCTTCCTTTGCAACAAGACCATGGTGAGGCAGGCTGTCCCCCTGAAGCCCACGGAGGTCCATGGTGGAGCAGATCTCCACCTGCAGCCCATGCAAGACCCCACACCAGAGCAGGTGGATGCCTGAAGGAGGCTGTGACCCTATGGGGAGCCCGCAATGGAGCCGGCTCCTGCCAGGACCTGCAGACCCATGGAGAGAGGAGCCCAC
>Ga0065711_1041244_pt1 | contig 16291 bp, 8 predicted proteins | sample Hoacrofraction12_FD_59098 | JGI IMG/M metagenome (GOLD analysis project Ga0065711, IMG submission 59098) | Hoatzin crop microbial communities from Cojedes, Venezuela - Epithelial fraction 12 v2 (version 2) | ecosystem: Host-associated > Birds > Digestive system > Esophagus > Crop | place...
CCCCCCCAAAAAAAAAAAAACAAAACCAAACCCAGATCCTGTCTTTTTCATGATATTTCTATTTGTATGTGTAACATTTCAAGTGATCTCGATAAGGTGTGTTTTTATTTTCCCCTGTGTTCACAGGATCATAGACTTCTCGAGAAGTCCTTTCCCCAAACATGGTCTTCTGCCTAAACCATTCCTGACAGATATTTGTCTAATCTACTCTTAACAGCTCCTGAGGATGAAGATACTTTACCTCCCTAAGCATTTTATCCTCTGTGTGTGTGACCAGGCCCTACTACAGAAGGATATTCTGATGTCTAACCTAAATCTCCTTAGCTGCGATTTATACCCAGTATTTAACTCCAGGTAGACTTAGAAGACAGTTTGTTCCATTTTCTTTGGGGTGGCTGTTTACATTATTTGAAGGCTGTATTTTGTCTGCTCTCACCCACCCACGGGGAAATGACCCCATCGACTTGATTGTATAGTGGATTTTAGGGCACTTTACAGGCTTCTTTGGTTGCACCTATAAGTAGACCTATCTCTGGCCTTGGGTTGGTCCACTGTCTCGGACCTGTGAGTAGTTCCACAGGTTTTTAATGAAGAACATACAGACATGCATGCTTAGTGTGGTATAACGTTACCCAGTGAAGAAAGGAGGATGAAAGAAACATTGTGACAAATAATAGTGCACAAAAGGCGCCTTAGCAAACAGAACAGAGAAATCTCATGGGGTTTTAGAGGTGAAAAAAGGGAGTTTTGGACAATACAGCTAGTAGCCTCTCAGAACTGTATGAAAGCTTAGAACCTAAGAAGGTGAGATAAAATAAATGGAGAACACTGGTATGTGGGAATCACAGTCTATTGCTGATAGAATTGCCATTGGTGAGCTTTGAAAAAACAAAAGAGAGAGAAGTGAGAATGATGAGAGCATGGATGCGTGGGTCATAGAATCATAGGATGGAAAACACCTCTAAGATCATCAAGTCCAACCATCTACCCAACACCACCATGCCTGCTAAACCATATCCCAAAGTGTCACATCTATACGTTTTTTGAACACCTCCAGGGATGGTGACTCCACGACTTCCCTGGGCAACCTATTCCAATGCCTGACCACTCTCTCAGTAAAGAAATTTTTCCTAATATCTAATCTAAACCTCCCCTGACGCAACTTGAGGCCGTTGCCTCTCATCCTATCTATAGTTACTTGGGAGAAGAGACCAGCATCTGCCTTACTACAACAACCTCCTTTCAGGTAGTTATAGGGAGCAATAAGGTCCCCCCTTAGCCTTCTCTTCTCCAGATTAAACAGCCCCAGTTCCCTCAGCTGCTTCTCCTAAGACTTATTCTCTAGACCTCTCACCAGCCTCGTTGTGCTTCTCTGGACACGCTCCAGCACCTCAATGTCTTTCTCATAGTGAGGGGCCCAAAACCGAACATGGTACTCCAGGTGCAGCCTCACCAGTGCCGAGTACAGGAGCACGATCACCTCCCTGCTCCTGCTGGCCACACTATTCCTGATACAAGCCAGGATGCCACTGGCCTTCTTGGCCACCTGGGCACACTGCTGGTTCATGTTCAGCCGGCTGTTGACCAACACCCGAAGGTCCTTTTCTGCCAGGCAGCTTTCCAGCCACTCCTCCCCAAGCCTGTAGCGTTGCACAGGGTTGTTGTGACCCAAGTGTAGAACCCGGCATTTGGCCTTGTTGAAACTCATACAGTTGACCTCAGCCCATCGACCCAGCCTGTCTAGATCAAGCAGGTAGACACTGGCTCCCAGCTTGGTGTCATCTGCAAACTTACTGCGGGTGCACTTAATTCCCTCATTCAGATCATTGACAGAGAGATTCAACAAGACTGGACCCAAAACTGAGCCCTGGGGAACACCACTTGTGACCGGCCGCCAGCTGGATTTGACTCCATTCACCACCACTCTTTGGGCTTGGCCATTCAGCCAGTTCTTTATCCCATAGAGAGTACACCCATCCAAACCATGGGCAGCTAGTCTCTACAGGAGGATGCTGTGGGAAACAGCGTCACAGGCATTACTAAAGTCCAGGTAGATGACGTCCACAGCCTTTCCCTCATCCACTGGGTGGGTCACCTGGTCGTAGAAGGAGATCAGGTTAGTCAAGCAGGACCTGCCTTCCATGAACCCATGCTGGTCCCCTGGTTGTCCTTCACATGCCCGGGGAGCGCACTTGCGATGAATCACTGTATAATCTTGCCTGGCACCAAGGTCAGGCTGACAGGCCTGTAGTTCCCAGGATCAAGAGGGTCAACAAGACATGGAACAGGGCAGACATATCAGACTGGACAGAGCAAAAGTAAAGTTGTAGACTTGAGAGAAAGGATGGCCATAGAGCAATGAGCATGGCACTGAAGAAACAACATGGTTGCTACAGTAAATGTGGAAAAAGGTTCTGCCTTGGGACACCTGAAAGTGCAAGGACTCCCTGAGCATGGAAATGAAAGGAAAGCACAAGAGCTCAAATACTGAATATATGTAAAAAAGCAGCCTGGAGAGAAACAGAAATCTGAGTAGTGACAATAAGGAATGTTCCAAACCCTGAAGATCTCTAACATTAGTAGAGAAGGTCTTTATAAATGAATTTGAATAAATTATGTGTGAATAACATAATTACAGAAAAATTAGATAATCAGCATGACTTTGAGTAGCCTGCAGGATGTGGAGAGAGAAAGCAGGAGGTCCAGCAAGAAAGCAATTGCAGTAGTCCAAGCATGAAATCATCAAAGAATAAATGCTTTCCTTATAGGATCTGCTGAGCTTACAGCCTAAGGTAGTATCTGTGGCCATGAATTAGGCAAACCAATAAAAACTCTCATTCCCTGAATCAAGATATTTCTTCTCTCTGTCTCCCCTTACTGGTTAACTCTTTACTGACAGTAAGTTCTGTCTATCAATATTTGCCAACATTTCACCTTCATGTGCTTATTGTCTGTCGAACAGTGGGTAGCTGGACTGAAGGGTTGGACTTGGCACCCTGAAGACCCAGCCTCTGTATTTGTCAATCAAGTGTTCCTTCTTCTTTTTAAATTCAGTTTTCTAGGATAGGAATAGTACAAAAGTGACATGACCGTTTAGCTTTGTTTTGGCTAGATTTTCAACAGTCTATGCTATTCAGGAATTTAACATATTCAAGTATCATGCATGAAATTTTCTGTTCTCCTTGCTTTGTCAGTTAATTTTCCTAGATGGTTATATCATGACTGTGGGCAGGAAGAGCAGTATTATTCCAAGATCATATAACTGAAGGAATGTTTTTCTTCTTGAGGGAAAAAGAAATCACTGTGCGTAAGAAATAGTGCTAAGACTTAACTAGAAATCTGAAAGTGTAAATTCTGCATAGCAGGAACAAAGTTCAAGGAAGCGGAAAGGCAATTTGACTTGCTAAAACCAGGATTTGTTAAGTTCTTGCCTCAGAAAAAACTGGCACCAAACAATCTAAGTGTCTTTGTAACGGTCACTGCCAAAAATAAACTTTCATTTGTTGCAGTAAAAGTTGCGAATCCAACCCCTCTTTCTTTCACCTGATCCTTCCAGTCTGTCCAAAATTAGTCTCCCTGTCCCTCTGCATCACTTGTTTTGGCTCCTTGTGCGTGGCTTCTGCTGACTCAGCACCTCCCACCCCACCCTAAGGCAGGAGAACCACAACTGCTTTTATGCTGCCATATCCTATAGCAAACTCATGTCCTTTTTTTCTGTTTGCTAAGCTTAGTTCACTGTTGCTACTTCCCAATTTATTCCTTCTGTTTAATATTAGTGTTAAATTATTTTCCCCAGCTGTGCATTTTTTGTCTGAGAAGTTTGGAGTGAAGAAGCTAGGAAAACTGAAAGCAAGCTGTTGCAATATCCACGCCTGAAATTCCTAAGAAATGAATGCAGAATGTTGACTCACATGTTATCACTGTTGAATATTTGAGTGGATCTGTCTACATAGATAGATAAGTTAGTGTTATGTACTACGATCTACGTGAGCTGTGTGCATAACGTACTATTTCCTATGTGTAACTTCTGTAAATTGTATCTGATCCTCATGCTATGTGATGCTTTACCCTTAGTTCTTGATTCTCTAGGTACCTGAGGATTGTTTTTTAGATTAGCTTTATTTGTGTTGTGTCAGGCTTCCATTGATATCTTGTCCACATCTTGGAAAACCATTGACTACCCACCCCCTTCCTTTTTTCCTTCTCTTCAAGAAGTCATTTCCCTTAAAAGTCAAAGCAGATCACAGCTTTTGCACATTCATGATTTTTGGTCTTCACTAAGCTGGTTTGCACTCTGATAATCTGTAGCCAAAAGGCAGTGACTGACCACCTCAGAGTGGTGGGATACAACATGTGGATCAGCGGTATGTTGAGATATTATAGTCCCTGAACTTTCAGGTGCACTCCTCCTCCCTTGGCCCCCCGCATTTGACTCTTCAGGCCAGCTTATTGTTTGTAAAATAGAAATGATAGGAAAATTAGTCATTTTGTATCTTATTTTTCTACAGGATTTACAGATAATCAGTACAGATGAAAACCAGGTGTTTGTGGCTGTTCAGGAATGGTACCAGACGGACACATACAACCTGTACCAGTCTGACCCGCAAGGTGTTTACTACTCCATACTGCTGGAGAACGTCCGGAGCACAAAGCAGCCAGAAGAGAACGTCCTGATAGATATTCTGGAGGTAGGTCTTTCTCTCTTCCGATGTGTGTAGTCTGGGTGGAGTTTTAATTGTTTAATTTTGATTATGAGTATCATTAATTTTACATTAATGTATTTTCATGGTTATCTTTAATGTAAAAAGACTAGGTTTTAATTCTTATTGATAGTTTATCATTACTATGTACGTGTTTCCCTTTTTCCCGGCTAGTACACTGTGCACTCCAGAACTAGATTCGTGCTATGGGGTTTCATGGATTTGCAAAACCAGAATTGGCTGAGGGTTTTCTTTAGGATGTTGAAAAGTGAAACTGGCAGCACAATTTATAATTGAAGCAAGAATTTATGCAGCTGCCTGCGTACAGCTTTTTTTCTTCTGGATGACTCAGTGATACGCTTCCTGACTTAGAGCAGGAGATCTTTTAGCCAGTAGGGTCTTAAATAGTAATCCTGTGAACCTTGTGCTAGGTTGCGTCAGCTCTGACAAGCAAAGAACCAACAAAATTAGATATTGGACAGCAAATCCACTTGCTTTCAGTAGGTGTCTTGTGCCAACAGCATTTGCTATGAGACCAACTCTCCAGTAAACAAATCCATCTTTGATTTTAGTATCAGTGCACTTGGCAAAATAAAAGACTGAAGAATATAGCGTTTTGGAAGAGTAGCACAAACTGTTATTAATTCCATTCCTCTTGATGATGACATTAAAATGTAATAAGGTGTACATTTGCTCTGGTTCTGTTTTTTCTTGTAGCACATAGGACTGGCCATTATCAGGACGTTAAACTAATGGACCTTTGGTCTGACGCAGTTTGGCCACTGTTACACTCTAATCTGCCAGGTGTTAGTTTAAAGAAAAAAAAAAAATCTTTATAAGTGCACCAGCCTGCTTTGGAAAAGGCTTGTAGTAATTCTGGATACAAGTCATATGCTTATGGAGCTGTTAAATGGCTGTATTTAGACTGTTCTCAGTGGGGGAAAATGGTGATAGGTTTTGCCCCTCTATCTCCTCCATCTTTATTTAGCTTTTTCTTTCCAAATGGCTGTATTAAAACAAAGGTCTGTCGTTACCAATGATTATTTTCTAGATGCTACCTTTTTAGAAATGAGGCTTCCTAATGAGTAAAGCTATACTTCGTGTGTAGCCACATTCCCGCAGGGTGATTTACTGAGAGCATCAGTTTGCAGCTCTGTTCCTGCTGGCTCCTGCAGGATGCAAAGCCAAAAGGGAGTCAGGTGCAATCTATACTCCCTGCGTCACCTGTAGCATGTACTTTCAGATAAGTTGTACAGAGATGCCACCCCTGGCTGTCCTTTTGTCTGCAAGAGTTATTTACCTAATTCAGTTTCACCGATGATTTGAGAATTTCACAATGTTACTGAGAGCGTATTTGATAATGTGCAAGAGAGAGAGAGAGATCCTAGATTATTTTGTGTGCTGGATTAATTTGTAGGGTTGCATTAAAAAGAAAATGTGCATGTGATTAAGAGTAATTCAAAGACAATACACATGGAGCCATACAATTCAATTTTTTAGAGCTATTTTTGGAAGAGTTGCATTATAGGAGAGCAGTTTTATTTGCTTGCAACAAGAAAGCCTGCAGCTTCCAGATAGCTTGTATGCTAAATAATTAGTGCTCATCTTCTTTATTAGAGTATGATCAAGTACTCATATGTACAAGTCATGTATGGGTTATTTACACAGTACAAAATAGATAATAAATACTGCATACTGCAGTCCTTGTGGATGGAATTTTATTTGGTCTAGTCTGGGTTTTCTCTCTGGGCATTTTAATGCAAGCATTCCATCTTGGGAAAAGGAATCTTCAGTACAACACAGATACAGTCCTCAATGGTTGACAATTTCTCTTTCCACCAGTGCATAATTCTCCTTAAAATTTGCACTGTTCATCTTCGTTATCTTCTACTGACCTCACTTCATCTTTTACTTGTACATCTGCTATAAAATCTTTTATAGATCTCTGCCTGTCTGCATTCATTTTCTTTTATACGCTTTATCTTTTTCTGTACAGTATTTCTTTTCATGTTGCGTGTGTGAAAGGGGAATAATTCCCAAATACTTGTTCAAAGAAGGAAAGAAAATGAAAGTAAAGTATTAAGTGACTGTCTGAAAGGATCATGCCCTTGAAATTTGAAACTGTACAAAAGGATGATATCCTTGAAATTGTATCAAGTGGTGCCAGTGTGAACCAGTCATACATTTGACATAGGCATATTTGCAAAATGAGCATACTAATGTAATACTTCTAGATTGTATCTTGTTGTGACTCCTCATATAGATAAGAGCTATACAAGTTGCAGTACACATTGTTCATGCTTTTTTTCCCAAACAACAAATAGTATATAATTAAAATTTAATCGCAAACTTATATAGCAGTATTTTTTGTATTTCAGTAACTACTGCTAGTAAACGCTGTGGGGCCATCTGAACTGTGCTTCTTGCTACCAACTAGTATAGAATATTGTTGGGCTGTAAAATCAGTAACGTAACAATGCAACAATGAATGTGTCACAGAACACATAGTCATAGCAGAAAAGCTGTTTAAAAAATAGGTTTATAAGCTACAAAGTGCTTTTCTTAGAATACTGGGGAACCACTAACCCCTGAACTGTTTTGGAAAATAGTTGCTCTGAGAACTAATCCAAAAGTCCAAAGAAAATCAAAGGAAAGATACTTTTGAATTTGCTTGTGTTTGTCTGTCTTGGGTCGCTACTGGACTGCTCACCAGAGTAGCTGAACACATCACAGTGTTTAATTGTCGTCTTTTCCATAGCACCTTATTAATGTGAATCTTTTCCCTTCTTGGTAGAAAGATACTAATCTCCCAATTTTAGATTAAAGAACTAAGTCAAGGAGTAGAAAGTACACAAGAATTTGGGTCCCTTGGCATCACAGTTGAATCCAGAAGGTAGATCTGACATACAGCATTTACAGCATTTACAGTATTTACAGAAAGAATTAGGCAAGTATTTACATAGGTCATAGGACAGATAAAATAGAAAATGCTACAGAGGGGGTGGGGTGTTTTAAAGCTGCCTTTTTTTACACACCATAATTTTATATTAGTTATTATTTTTTAGGCTAATGCACCACTCCAAACATCACACTTCTGAATTTACTCTGAGGATAGATGCCTGAAACTTACTTATTATTTCAAGCAGGGTTTGTGCCTTGCATAGAACATATAACTGCTGCAGTGCTGGTCGGCTTTTGTCTTTTAGAGCTGTAATGAGAGAAGTTAACTGAGACCCTGGAAGAAATTATTTCATAACCTTTCTGTCTGATAGAGGCAAACACTTATGCCTCATATTCTACAGACCAGAGGTTACCCTAGCACTTGGTTAGTTTAGAGATGGGAGTGGGAATGGAGAAAAATTTTGGCCTGATTCCTACTGAATCATTATATGGAGTGGTTAAATATTCATTAAACAAGAATGAGAGAAAAAGAGAGAGAGGAAACAAAAATATCCATTTAGCAACACTGGTTTTGCCATCCACAAATGAAGAAGGAAATCTCATTTTCAGTCCCTGATCTAATTATTGTTTAAATGTTTAATATTGTGTTCACTGGAAGAAAGACACACACAGAAATTGAACCCACAGTCTACCTTCCCATGAAAATATGTGAACTGCCAGGCTTTTCAGTCGTGCTCTTGGCTGTGCTGTCTCTGGAAGATAAAATATGTAATAAAGCCCCAGCAAGACGAAAGTACTTTGACAGTAGAGAAAGCAGGTTCCTTGTTTCTTCCCTCCCCTTCCCTCACTTGCCTGCACTGCAAAGTAGTTGACTTTGACTTGGAGGTGATTCTGAGCTTCCAGCATCCCGGATAAGTAAGCCAACCACGCACGCATGGAAGAAGGAGCTCATGAGAGAGCGGGGTATTAAAATGTCTATACAGAATCTGGTTATCTAAACTTAAATATATTTCCATGTTCTAGGCTGTTACAATAACCAGCAGAACATTCTTATTCTCTGCAGATTTGGATCAGTTCCTTAGAAAAAAAGCACGTATTTATAAACATTAAGTATCAAATCTATAGCCTGCTGCAAGGGATGCCTTCTCTTCACCCCAAATACAGACTTTTGTTAAATGAATCACAGAATGGTAGGGGTTGGAAGGGACCTCTGTGGGTCATCTAGTTCAACCCTCCTGACTGGTAGCTGGAAAAAAGGAAAGAGTAAGTATTTCAGATACAAAATACATCGTAAATTCAGGAGTGAATCATGTCAGCAAGAGGCAAATATTCCTCATCCTGTAAAGAGCTGGCTATCTTGTGCATTTAGTTGTAATGAATGCTTCAGTTCTGTTAAATGTCAGTGCATAAGCAGATTAGAGAGCTGTACTGTGCTGGAAATGGTATATGAGTTGATACACATTGTCAAGAATTTTTGATAAATTCATAAAGCCTTACAAATAATCACAAGAGAGACGAGCACTCTTAAGGCAACCTTCAAATTTAGTACAAGATCTTATTTTGTGCCATTGGGTGGAATATTAACATATAACATAGATGTTAGGGCTACAACTAAACATATTAAGGTGCGATTACTGTCAGGTTGCTTCTAAAAATTATCCCCATTAAATTTGACACTCTGAATTTCAATCATTTTCTAATACAGATTGTTTTGAAATGAAATTAGTAAGTGTGCCCAAGAGAAGAGACAGCCTGTAAATTTTTTTTTTTTCTTTTGCCCCAGAAGTTAAACATGTGAAGGGAGGCTAAATGTGTGGAGGTAGGCTGGGGGTGGAAGCATTTCAGATGCTGGAGAGGTTGACTCACCCCTCACTGTTGCTTCCCTGGATGATCTGTCTGTATTTATTTCCCACAAAAGACGATTGTGCTTCCTAATTCAGTGTTATTTTAAAGGATATTGTATCATACTTTGTTGTTGTAACCTAGTTATGTACTATTTATATGTTGTAGGTCACATGACTTCAGTGTAAAAGTCAGGTTGCTGTTATAAATTGCTTACATCACTTGTATAATAATATTTTAGAGATGTCCATATTTTAAAAAATGCAGAACTGTAATTTTAACAGTAGCGTACAGTAAGGCCATGACACCATAATTTTTGTATTTTGCTGTGTAAACTACATGTAATTTGATTAGCCTTCTGACACTGAGAGAACTGCATATCATTTTAGATACATTTAGAAATACAAATCAGTTAGTAATTATCTCCCCCTTCCCCTTTTCTCCCTTTTCTCTTATTCTTTTGCCTTCCTTGTTTTTTTTTTAAGATATCATTCACTTTCCTAGCGGAGAAACCACCTGAGGTACACAGTTCAGAGCCACAAAAGAGCAGCTAATCAGGGATAATCCTTGCTGAAAAAAATGTGTATGTTCTGGTCGTTAACCCTCTCTCTTGTATGCTTCAGGTCAGAGGAGTAAAAGGAGTCTTTTTGGCCAACCAGAAAATTGATGGGAAAGTTACAACTCTGATAACTTACAACAAAGGCCGTGACTGGGATTTTCTAAACCCTCCAGACATTGATATGAATGGCAAACCGACAAACTGCAAACCTGTAAGTGGTTCTTTTTAACCTATCCTTAACCTATCCGTTCTCGAAAGTGCACAGGATGTATTTGTGCAGTAGGACATGCAGTAGTTCTGACAGCCCCAGAGCTTTGTGCTGAGTTTACCAGCCAAATTAATATGCAAATCAATTTGCATTGCATTGAGCAGTGGTTTCACAAGCTGTTAGTCCAGTCATCTTCTAGAGTGAGTAGTCACGACTCTCTGTACCACTGCATTTCTTTTTGTAGAGCTTACTTTGACAGAAAGAGGACACTTTTTCTTGTGTGTCAACCACACAACCCTGTTCAGAATAATCCTGACAACAGCCATTTGTGTCTGGATATAAGGGGCATGTCATCAGTCAAACAGAGCTCACAAATACCTTTCCTTTTTCCATCTTTCATATTTTTGTTTCATCTTAAACCAAGGTAACCCTTCGTTCCCTGTTAAAGGGAGCTCTTGACAGTTGCTTGGAAATAAACACCACCGTTAACTGCATGAAAAAGTTCTTTTTTTTTGTAAGAGACTGTTATTTCAGTCTGTTTAGATATCCCAGCTAGCCATAATATTTTGTTATTTTCGAGGCTGTGCTGAAAACTTTTTATTTTTCTCACCAACTCTCTGCTTCTGGGGACTCCAAGCTGGGTGAAATAAATGCTTTTAGTCCTGCTGCTGCCAGAGGTTTGATCCCTCTCCATGTAACAGAAAACGAGGGCTGGAGCTGCTGGCTCCCTTTTGAAGAGTGCGGGACAGTGATTTCAGCCTGCAGGGCTGATCCAGAGCTCACCGACATGAGCGGAGGGATTGCAGTGGCAGCAGCTCCCAGGCGGTGCTGGCAGTCCACTCCCGGGGAAGCTCGTGGTCAGATTGCTGGGAGCAATGTGAGCTTTGAGGGCTGCTGCACAAAGAGCGAGAAGCAGTAAGATACTTAGCAAGGAGAGATCAGGCGGGTCCAAAAGTCATTATGCTATTTTTTATATGACTTTTTTTTTCTAAAAAAAGAAATTTCAGTATAAATAGTTGTTCTTAATCATCGTTTTACCGATTACCTGGGAACAACAAAGATGCAGTACTTGTTGATGTTGGTTAGCATTTTTAAGCAATTGTTCTGTCAGAAGGGTTTTTTTCAACAGTAATTTCATTCTCACTTCTTTGAGTTTGGAAATCTTTATGCTGAGAGTGACAGACCACAGAGACATCACCAGAGATTCTTGTTAGGTTGCTAAGGTTGGTAGTTCAGGCTGGACGTTGGCTCCACGGGAAACAGCCGTTCTCTTTCTCTGCAAAGACATACATGGCTGAAGCTGCTCTCTGAGTGGGCTTTCATTTTTGTAAGAGCATAAATGTTACCAGTTGTTTTGGGTTTTTTTAAACCTGTCATCTTGTTCTTCTCCCCCAAGCCTGACTGCTACCTTCACCTCCATCTCCGCTGGGCAGACAATCCCTATGTGTCAGGAACAGTCCATACGAAGGACACGGCACCAGGGCTCATAATGGGGGCAGGTAAATGCATAAAATTATTTTTTAAGACCTGAAATGTGGCAGCAGTTCTTTGTAGATCTAATCTTTTGGTTTATAACAATACCATGCTAGAAACGTTGCCAATATAAGGCTTTCCCTGCAGAATAACCCTTTGTGGGATCTCTTGATAAAACAATGTAATAAAAGTTAATTGAATTCCCAGAGCTGTGTCTTTTAGGACAGATATATGACAGGATACATTATGCTTCTCTCTGCTGTGTAATATCTCCTGCCCCGTTAGTGCGGTGTGGAGGAGTGGCAGCGCCTGAAGGACTTCAGCACTTGTCTTGCATTCTTTTTTTACAAGAATTATAAATTCTTGTAATTTTTATTAATTCCATTTTTGCTTAAAGAGAGATGAAGTGAAAGAGGCAAATGCATCTCTGTGATGGGAACAATACTGGTTGTGGCTTCTCCGTTATGACATACATATGGAGCCATGGTACTGTGAAGTGGCATTTAATGAAAGAAATTGCATTGCAGTGTTAACTACTCATCAAGAAAAATAGTCACATCATCTGTTTTACTTTATATCCTTGTGATTCATCTATTAATTTTATTTAATTTTCTGTTTCTTTGTTTCAAAAGTATTCAAATGTTAACTGTTCTAAGAGTTTTTTCAAATTGCAGTATTTTATTCTTATGTTGTGATTGTATTTAGGTGAAATACACACGTGTGCTGCTTCTCTTTTCCTAGAAGTCTGCCTATTTTTAATCAATAATGACTTCTGCCTCAGCTTACAGTATCTCTTATAAATAGCTTACTAAACTGAAAATTTCTTGAGAATATCAAGGTGAGCATATCTGGTATCTGAAGAGAACGACAGCTGCCATTACTTCAATATAACTGAAGATGTCAAGTTTTCCGCTAGTGTAAATGGAGTTTAAAGTATTTTACTGGAGGCAGACCTACCTGGTGAAATGCTGCTAGGTTTTTGTTAACACAAACGAGACCAAGAATTTATACAGTGCCCTTGTAGATACATTTCTATTAGGTGTTTAATTCTCAGTTTCTGTATTCCAATATTTCAAAAAATAACTTCTGTCTCAGCGATCTTGTTTTTACATAAAGGTGCTCCTATTTTCATGTGGGTTCTGACTTTTAGCCTCATCATATTGTACTTGAATGCCTTCTAGTAGAAAATTGAGCAAGGTGGTTTAATTAGTTTGGCTGTTACTTCTACTTCGTTTTTCTCTGTCCTTGGACTATAATCTGATGTAGTGAACTGCTGTTTGCTGAGATTTTGGGTTGTTTTCATTTGGTTGGATTTTGTGGGTTTTTTTAAGTGCACTGTTCCCTGAGATGATATTACGGATGGCAGGTTGGAGAAGAGTATTTTTCCTTTAATTCCTTCCTAGAATGGGGTAAGATTTTATCACTGGTACGTTGTCTTACCATAGCAGATAGGTAAACCTGTGAACAGCTTTCCTCAGCACAAACATGAGGGGATTTTTTGATGACATCCAGATATCGTAACGAACTGGACTGATGTTAAATTTGACTTGATTGTGGAGCAACCTGTAAGGTAATCAAAATGGTAGAGAGGCATGGTCACTCATAGGAGCTGGCTAAAAAGTTAGGAAGGGTGGTGTGAAATTGAGAAAAACTTGCCCGAGAGTAGTGCAGTACGTCCTTTCTCTGGTAGAAGGTCATGTAGTTGAAAACAGAGCTGAAGGACTTATTGTGGAGTCTTAAAAATCTTACAGAGCAACTGCATCCCCTTGCCAACAAACGACCTGAAGCAACTCTGATTTTTGACTCGCATTTACATTATTTGGATATTCAGGTTGTCTGGATTCAGTGCACTTATTCAGTCTTATCTGGCAAAGCTGATATCCTTGTAAACTTATGCTTCTTATCAGAAATACTTTACATACAATGAGCTTGAATTTCTTCTGGCCTGATCCTTGAAATTGATAATCCTATGCAAATCGACAGAAGTACTAGGTTCTCAGCACATATAGAAATCAGATTATTTGCACCACATCACACACTGCTGGAATTTTACTGTTAGATTTAGGGAGAGCACATCTTCTGGAAATGACTTAAGATGATAAAGATCTGTGAATGTCAGTCGATCACAGTGTGTCTAGGAACCATCAGTGCCTTCTGCTGTGTAAAGGGGAAGTAGGTAAGTAATTGCCAACAGAGAGTGAAATATTAATAATCTGGTAAAATACTATACAGCGACCTTATTAATAAGAATGTGTACAATTCAGTCAATTTTCAGGACCAATGAGCAGATGTTAAGAAGGACTATTTGGCAGTTCATGGAAATAGAGAATATTTACAAGAGGAACCTCATTAGCTGAGAAAAACAAAGGACAACAAAGAATATGATTTTTTTTTTACTGGATGTGTAACCATGGGGTAGAAACAAGTGATGTAAACAAGTGGATAACAACTAGAAGTTTAAAAAAAGGTTCTAACCAGAAGTTAATCCTCTCAATAACAGTAGTATGGCTATCAGTCAACAAAGCAAACAAACAAAAAAAATCTGTTTAACGTGGAGGGTGGGCCACTTTATAGAAAGCTGATAGAACACAGCTGCTTGTGGTAATGGAAGACCTAACCTGTGACTTAAGGATAGTTTTGATACTGTGCTTGAAAATCAGATCACGGATACTACAGAATACTGTTTTAATTTAAAAAATAATGAAATGATGAACAGCATTAATGTCTGGAGCATTTGCGAAAAATGCAATAATAGGATTGTAAAATTGCATCTTTTTAAGCTCATATTTACAAATAAAAATTCCACTCTATTAAAGTTGCATAAATAGTTCTGAGAAATGCATATTTTTAGCTTATGTATATATACAAATTGTGCAGACAGAATTTTAAATCTTATAGCTCTGTATTAAAGTGCTCTTTTAAATAACTGCCTTTCTCCCTTTAAGAAATGTAATAGGATTTTGCATTTACATTTGATTTTCGTGCATTTTAATCTTGGAAACAGCTTCTATTTCTCACAGCATCAGCTATGGAATGTGTGTCAATTGATGTGTAAATTTTTACTATAAACTTGCAAAGGACTTTTCTATGAAAAACATTTAGAGAAGTGTAGATTTTTCAGGTGCTAGTTTACAATAATTGCCTGCTTAGCTTCCAATCTAGATGGCAAATCAAGCAAGCAGTAAATTCTGCACATTCACACAAATTGAAGAAGTGCTAGAAAAATTCACTTCACTTTTTGTCCTATCAGGCCCAAATACATTGCATACATTGTGATAAATTTATACAGTTTTTCACAGAAGTAGCATACCAAGATGACACTATAAAAAGGATGAGGGAACGGGGAGATGATTGAGCATTTCCCAGCACATTTTGGAGTGAAGATGCTGCAATTCCCTTGGATTCTTCTCATGTCACCATGTTCCCCCATTCAGCTGGTGTGAATCACTCCCACAGCCCTCAGCTAAACACGTCTTCAGTTTGCCAGGCAAAAACTGTCTGTCTGGGACGTTTTAAACACAAATTGGTTGTATGCTTGTTCTACACTGTGACTACAAGTTTACAAACCATGAAATTTGAGCTTATTGTGCATTGACTAGAAGGGATGTTACAACTGTATTAATTACCAGTAATCTAGGCAAGGCACATCTCTCCTTTTGGAGTAGGTATCTGCCTGTATGCTAAATTTAAGTGGCTGGAAAAGATTTTCCATATTAGAAGGATTATCAAAGTGTTGCATATGGGAATTATTTCTTCTCACCGTAAGCATGTCTAAAATCATGTATAAAAATATGGGTAAATGCAGTGATAAGTAGCACTTAAAACATGTAGATTAATAGCAAATTGTAGATGAAAGTAATCTCCCATATTTGTGTGACCTGGTAGGAACCTGCCAAGATGCCTGAGCAAAGACAGACTTTTAATTACTCTCTTGAGAGCTGTATGTGTTTTTCACAACTATACCACCTTTCCAGAGAACTTGGCTGGCCACTGGTCATTGCTAAACTACATTGCTTTCTCTCACATCCTTGTGCTGCCAGCTGCTGAATTGGCAGGTGCAGAGTAACAGACAGCGAGGAGAAATGTGTTTAAGGGTAGTTCGTATTCTAGTATTCAGGACTACCACCCCTACAGGGATGGAACATGTGAATTTAACCAGTTACTTTAAAATTAGCCTTTACTCAGGAGAAGTAAAAAAGCAGAAGAGGGTTTTCTGTACCCCAGAGAACAGTTTGAAAAGGTTTATAAGAATGGAAGTAATAGAACTGAAAGATTCAGGTCTTTAAGGGTGTATTCCAGAGAGCGCAAGAGCTCTCGATCCCCAAGTGTAAGAAGTCGGGCAGAGAAGGGAACAGACCGGCATGGCTGAGGCAAGAGATGGTGGTCAAACTAAGGAAGAAGAGGGAACTGCACAGGCAGTGGAAGCAGGGACTGGCTTCCTGGGAAGAGTATAGGGAAGCTGCCCGGTTGTGTAGGAATGGGGTCAGGAAGACCAAGGCACAGCTGGAGCTGAACTTGGCAAGGGATGCGAAAAATAACAAGAAGGGCTTCTACAGGTATGTCAGCTGGAAAAAGATGGTCAAAGAAAGCGTACCCCCGCTCATGAGC
>Ga0065711_1041245_pt1 | contig 16291 bp, 8 predicted proteins | sample Hoacrofraction12_FD_59098 | JGI IMG/M metagenome (GOLD analysis project Ga0065711, IMG submission 59098) | Hoatzin crop microbial communities from Cojedes, Venezuela - Epithelial fraction 12 v2 (version 2) | ecosystem: Host-associated > Birds > Digestive system > Esophagus > Crop | place...
TGTGTTGGGATATTATACTAATGAGGAGACAGAAGTGTCAGAAAAATATCCCAGAACAGATCTGTATGAACTTGTGTAAACTAAATGACTGGGTGTGCAGGCATACGTCAGTGAAGACAGGCCTGAGGGGCACATGTGTGATGGGCTGAGATTTTGGCCTGGAAGTATGATTATTTGCAAGAAAATGGTGAAGTTCAATTTGTTTCTGTACTGCTGTGGGCAAGCAGGGGAGTTTTGCAACATGGCAGAGACTTACTGAGACAACCTGTGAACATGTCAAATACACAACAGTAGCGTTTCACAATCTAAGGCTCTTCCATGTCCTGTAACAATAGTCATTCTTCAGAGAAGAGTTACAGTGCTATTTATTTTTCCCCTTTTTTTAATCTGAAGTTATTGTTCTACTTAAATATCTCCAGTACTGCTTGATGGCAAACATGCCAGCTCAGCTTTCTTCTTCACTGCTTATGCATAGTCCATCCCTTTCCCCTCTCACCTGGCGAATTTTTCAGCACTGTATGCTGAGCTTGTAGAAGAGAAAGTTCCCCACATACAGCCACCTCTTTACTGATTTTGAGGTAATCTGTAGCAAGGGTAATTTCAAATTCTCAACCAAAGCCTGCTGAATACTCATCGCTCTGTTACTCGTTTTAAGTGCTGTCATTGCACACACAGAGGAATGTGATCACTTGCTACTGCATGTCGGCTGTGGTTTGAGAAAGAAGGACTGAGTCGACTTCCATTTTGAAAAGAAACAGGCACTTTCCTGCAGCGGATTATTTCGGGCTATGAATCCTATGTGATAAGAGGTGCTCATGTCAATACAATTTCCTATGGGGAGTCCCTTTCTCAGTGCAGCAACTTATGAGAAAATTGCTGGGGTTCTTCTAACTTTTCTCATCCGTTGCACAGGGAACTCTAAGTCAAGGACATTCAGTAATGTTCTGTAATTAGGAGGTATTTTGTATCTCAGCCATATCTGTGATTGTGTACTCTTCTCAGCTGGAGTGGAAGGTGACTATGACACTAGCTCGATCTCCATAGATTGGGTTGCTCCAAAGGTTTCACCCACTGAATTTCCCTGTCCCCCAGCCTGGGTCCTCGCGCAGCGCTGTGACAGTCCTCTGTTGTGTCTGGACAGAGACTATTTCATCAAATACGTAGCAGAAATTATGCAAACCTTTCCCAAACAGAGCACTACATTCTGATAGTTTGAGATGTATCAAGCAAAAAAGACAATATTCAAAGCATAAATTTTATTGTAAGGTAGTTTGTGCTATTTAACATCCTTGCTCAGAAGACATGCATTCGTATCAACATCTGGACTTGACCTCCCAAATTGAATGTTTTGTAGAAGACAAGCTTGAACACTGAAATTCAATGATTCAAGAAATTTGAAGGTGAACAGAAATATAATGCTCTCCATGAGCCTTGAGAACTTGGTGAAGGAAGAGTGAATACTGTAATCACAGCCAGTTACAAAGACACGCTTGCACGTTTAGGGCTTGCTCATTTAGGAAGGACAGTCTCAGGTCTCTTTCAAAAAAGATTATATTTTAATTCACTATCCACTAGAACTATTTGAACATTTCTTAAAATTATTTGTAAGTCGTTATAGACAAACATTTCCGAACTGTGCGTGCAGGTGATGAAGACGGGATCTTAGCCCTTGAGAAATAATTTCAAGACTTCTTAGTTACACCATAATAATTGATATGACAAGCTCCAAATTTCTTCCTTTCCCTCTTTCTTTCCTTCATTTCTAACTGTAATTTCTATTTAAATGAAAACTTAAATATTCTGCCTTGACCTTTGCTGGAAGGAATTTAATTACCTGCAGAGTTTACATAAATTATATGGCCTGTTTGTCTAAGATTAATCCTACATAGAGATCAATAGAGCCATGGAACATCAGGATAAAATGGCTTCTTGCAAATGCCACCAAAGGTCACAAAAATCTTTCTGGAAAGAGGGAGCGAGAGACATGGTGTGACACATTCCTGTCGTCAGTCCAGTGTTTGTCACTGCTGCTGCCTCTGCAGCCACTCAGGGATGATTTATCAGCTGTTGGAGGACATTTGGTACAAATGCACTATAAGAACCAGCTGAGTAAAATTAATTGAATACAGTGATGACTACAATTCATCATTCTCAAAAAACGGCTCAAAAAGTGGGAGAAGGATGATACACTGACGATGGCACAGATAAACTGCTTTTCGTATCAGTCTTTGGGAACAACCTCATGCTGCCAGAAGTGCCATGCCAGTTTCCACACAGAAAAGACAGCTCTTACTCTTTGTTTATGAGATGGAGAGGACACACTGAGCATGCCTAGCCAGGAGACTCATTACAAATGACATGCTCATAGCTTGGTAGAGCTGCTTTCTGTGTTCCTTAGGTACGTGTTTATCAGCAAATTTGAGTTCATTCTCATATTAGTTTGACAGAATTAATGGAGCAAAAGTGCAACACGGTCAACACTTCCAGGCTCATCAAGGCTAGATGGAGTGTCAAGAAATGTTTTCCTGTATTAAAAAGAAACTGGGTTGAGAGAACAGAGAAGAGACAAATGGCCAGTATCCTACCTGTTAGAGCAGCATGTGAAAAACCCCCAAAGATTTCACTACATTTGATTCAAACCATAGACTTCAATCTCACTTTTCCATTGAGAACACTTCTGATTTTGATGATTAACTGCCATATTCAGACCCTCACCAGAGCTAAGCACCAGGTGCGAAACTTTTTGCTAATATTGCTGAGGTGAGGGCAGGTTTTCACAAGTGTTCACCATCCAGCAGCTCCCACTGTGACAGATTTTGAAAGAGATCAGTACTCAGTATACACATTTCTTATGACTTCCATCCAATTATCTCCATGCCAACACAGGAACTGAGCTTTTATGAAAATCAGATCCTCACTGTGGTGATCAACATCTTTTTTTTTTAAATCTGCCCCAGGTGAGCAGAACAATTTTAACTCGACTTTGAGAGCCATAGGTTACATTTCCTGTCTACAAAAATGGGAAAATACAAAGTGACACCCTAGTTTGTAGAAATATGTTGGAGGTCTGGTGAGAACCATATTTTGGGTCACCGTGTGAATGTCTTTCTAAGCTGTACTTGGGATAAAGTTCTACTGGGAAGTGGGACTTACCAGTTATATCTCCAGGGTATGAATTGTTGGGACTGTAATAAATGTAGATTATAAACCAACTAGAAAAGTTCATTTTATTACATTTCTGCATGTCATAGCACAACAGTACTTGACCAAGGACTTCTGTTATACAAAGCATTACAGCACGCAATTTTGTACATAGGAAGATGACTTGAAGCTATACAGTCTGGAGCTTCATTCAAAGCATGGTTAGATTCAGGCCATTGGTTTGATCCACTGTGAAGGGGAAGCTCAGAAGCTGAATTTGAAGTGGGATAAAACTTGTATGTTTGTAGTGGCCCCAAAAGTCCAGCATTGTTTTGATGTGGAATTATGTTCTGAACAGCATTAGCAATATTAACAATCTTTTAGTTACTATGCAAGCCTCTTACGGCAAGCCTGGAGTCAGAACACCATGCTGAGGGAGCATTCAAACAGAAATTATATACTCAGGGCAATAAAATGTCCATTGTTTCCAAGTCCTATAATAAAGCCGGGAAACCACAGATGAGATCAGGACCATATTTTACAGGACACTGCACATACAAGCAGGATGAGACAGACCTTCCTCAGCTCACAGACCGAGAGAGAGGGAGAAACAAGTGTGCAGATGAGGAAAAGTGACTGCTCTCCCTTGGCCACTTTGGTGAGAGATGGAGGTGCAGAGCCCAGCTCCTTGTTCACACTCACAGCCACACAGAGCGGGCAGTACTGCCTGCAAGTATCGGCTGCAGCTCAGAGGGACTGTTCAGGTTGCTGTTACAGCATGAGGCCTTCATGGGCAGCCCTGTTTTCTGCCTTGGAGCCTAGGGGTGTTGGAAGAGGTCTGCTCACTTGCACAAGCAGATACACACCCTTAGTGTGTGGTTTTGCATCGTACCAACCAGTATGGGGCTGCACCTGGTACCTCACACAGGGACAAATGGAAGTTGTCTACTAAGTGTCCATCAAGCAACCAGGTGTAAAAATGTGAATGCTGGTTTAAAAATACAGTTCAAACAATTAATTAATGAGGCCATCATTGAGTTTTTCACCCATTTCCAACTTGATGTTATGTTGCTGGTGTAGGTTAAGCTGAATATGAAAATGTCCACATACCTTCTGTGCTACTGCCAGACTCTCACTGGCATCACCAACCCTTAGGCAGGCTGCAAACACTTGGTCTTCACAACAGACCTATGTGGATGCCTAGTCTACCTAATTTTGTTACCTATGGAGAAGGAATAACTGTTTAACACCAGCCCATTATGACACAGCCCGAGGCACAGGCTCCCAGCAGCCAGGAGACGAAGTGCCCTTCAGAGTGTGGGCTTGTGTTAGGGCAGCCCACTCGCTGGCCGGGGTACCTCAGGCATGTCTATGCCTTCAGTCTCATCTCTGAAGGCCACGTGGCTACCTGTGAAGTGCTCATTTCCACAGAATTGAGAAAGCGTCTGACTAGTTTTGTGCTCTTAGGGGATGGGAGTATGGGACATGGTATATGTCATACTTGATGTAAAAGCAAAGCATAATATCCGTGCAGTTAGGCATTGTAAAATCTGTACTTCTGTTTAATCTGTTCCAGTAATCCAGCTCTGATTTTCTGCATGTTTGTTGTGGTTTTTTTTGCTACATAGGACATACTGTAGTAGACAACACTGGGGAGAAAATGTCTTATCAGTAGATTGTGGTGGTAGTGATACAGGAGTTTAATTCAAGAGGATGGATCTACATCCCTTTTATTCACTTAGAGACTATGTTATGTGCTTGCTAATGTGAAATGGTCCATAGAACCACTGTTTGCAGTACAATTTAAATTAAAACGTTAATTATGTAGTTACATTACGATCTATAAGAGAGAGGTAAGAGGGGGATATTGGTTCATTACGGGTCAGGACACCTCCACCAGACATCATAAAGTAGTTTATTGGTTGTGATGTTCATGCTTCAGAGGAAGGAACAAACTTGAAAAGAAAATTAAAAGAATGATGCAAACTGAGCTACCAAAGTTTCTTATCTGTGCATGTTACATCAGTGCAAATCTGTGCAAAAAAAACCCAGTTCAGCTTGACCCCTTTAGGTTTTTCTAAATATTCTTGATTAATATATAATAATTAAAAATCAAAAATCCTTGGGAAAGTATTACAGACATTATCATTCTTGGCATAGTAAAAATTAAAACCAATAGTTATTGAACATAAAGTATATTTTACCACATCTAACATTAGCTATGACTACAAATTCTCATCATTCCTTCACCAATAATTTCAAGTATTAGCACAAGGCAAAACCTTTTCAGCATTCTCCTTCTATTAACCATCCCAGGCTATGTGAGTTTTAGTACCTAGGTCCTTTTATGTGCCTTTCCTTGATGTGAAATTCTTAGGGGGCTGTGACCCTTCACCCCTTCTTTCCAGTGTCCTCCATGCAATCACAACTGGTAACCAAGAGCAGCAAATGTTTATGCACAGAGCAGAAACACATCAGCACTGATGCCACCACTGAGAACTGAGTGACCTTTGGCAGAGGAGCTCTGCTTCCAAGGTCCAGCAGTCAATGAGGATTAATTTTATGGTCTGGACAGAGTCCTGAATTCCAAGCATAGAAATTCAATGTTTGTAATAAGCTATTTACAGTTGCAGTTCTATTCTTTTTATTGGTCCTCAAGGACTCACAAACAATGCTGCACATTTTGGTCACTATCTCCTCATTGTGTATTCACTGTCTCCATAAATAGATGTTGATTTTTAGACAGCATCCTCCATATCTCTCTTTCAAAGCAAGGAGCCATTGGGCTAGGAATTGCAAAGGCTGAGGGTAAGAGGAGACAATTTTCTCGGTTGCCGCTTGGAGTGACCATAACTCTGTCACCAGAAGAAAAGGAAAAGTTGGAAACTACAGGAACAACCATGGCATTTTTAGTGACACTTACATGTTTGCAGAATGTCCAAAAGAGGGAAGTCCTATCAGAACTTAGGGGACAAAACATCCTGATGAAATCTTTTCATGCTGTTGCAATCAAAGCCTTTCCTCACTGCTCTCTGATACCTGAATATCACAGATGTGCTACTCAGCACATTTTATCTTAGCATGAAATTTTCACCCAGTCTGCAAGACCCAGACAAATCTCTGTGGGCAACTCATTCTAGATGTATAAAGTATGTTGGTGTAGGAGGTATGAGTCAATTTTCCTGCATGCCCAGCCTAAATGCAGCAGAGTAAGGGCCTGCAGAGGCACAAGCTATTCAGGAGTCACGGCTGCAGTTGACATTATAAACCTCAACTCTGCCAGACACCATTTTCCTTTCACTCCGTTTTTATTCCTCCATGAATCTGCAGAATGTAGCAAATGCTTAGTACAAGCAGTACAGATTTATCAAGCATGATGCTAGAAAGCTTCATGTACCAGGACTGCCTTGGCTTCACTGCATTTCAAGCAACAAATTTGGTCCATATTCTTCTCTTTGAAACACTTTTCATGAACGAGCCTCACAAAATGACTGATAGATACATCTTAATGTAATAATATTAACTAAAGGTTAAAGCGAAAATGGACACGGACTACAGCAAGCTCCTGCAGAGAAATCACAGATTAAACTGCAAAGTGAATTCAGAAGATCTTTTTTTTTATACTTTCCAATGAAGAAACTGGGAACACTAAGGAAGAACTGGGAGGTGGAGAGAAGTTATCGTGTACTCCAGTCCAAACTTGTGTCATTACACTGATGGCATCAGTACAATACCTTCTCTAAAAATTACAGGAGTGAAAGAAAAGAAACCTGATGGGAAGAGGCAAGACCCTCAGTCACTAGTGTTCAAGGGGAGCAGACATATAAACCCATAGTCAATTATTAACCAAAGGTCAATATTTATGGCACAGGGAACCATTTTAAGTGCACATTATTTACGTAGAGACTTGTAATGTGCATTTCATGCTTGAATAGAGAATGTATATACTGGGATAATTTTAATAAGAAAGATGCCTGTCATAGGAAACAGGATATATCTCCTTGGAAATAGACTATGTGTCTGTCTGTCTCTCACTCTCACTTTGATTCAATCAGTCAATATTTTCCACCTTTAGAATTCATGATCAGAAATATCCTTCAGCTGTAAGTTGACAAGAATGGAATGAGATGTTTTAGACATTGGCTTTGAAACTCCTATTTATGCAAACTGACTTCAGACTGTGGATTTTTCTTACAAAATGGTAATGTAACCTAAATTATGTGAGGAACTCCAGCTATCCATTCTACATATTCATATAGACAGAGGCCGCTACTGGGAGCATTTTCATTCCTCGACTTCATATAGTTTCTGAATCATGCTTCCATTTGCCTCATGAATACTTCCTCCTCCCAGAGTATGTATCAAGGATAAAGATATGATAAAAACTCTTGAAGTAGGAAATAACAGCTTTGCTGTGACAACTGTTGAAGAAACATGTGGCTGGGTTATATGACTGTAACATATAAGACTACGCATTTGGGATTTGGCTTGTATTCCACACATTCATACAGCATCAGTCACTCACTGAAAGCCTGCTTTTTATGCTGTTGTTCTCACACATGCAGCAGAGTATCATAATATGCGGAGTCAGGTTTTAGAGGAATTTAGGCACATAAAGATGCTGAATGGCTCTTAATAGGATTTCCAAAGATGCCTGAGCACACACCTTCTGAAAAGCACCTTTGAAAATCCTATAAAGCAGCTACATGCACCTTAAAGTACTTGAAAATTTTATAAATGAAAGCAAGTAAATATTTTGCACTCGTGCCTGCAATTTTCAACAGGGATTGGAGAGCTCCAAGATTTCTGGACTCTTCAGTTGTATTCCTTTGAAAATCCCAGCCTAAGACCTTATCCAGTGCCAACAACATTAAAGAGAAGAAGCTCAGCAAAGTGATTTGGAAGTTGGTACTAACATGCACTCTAAATCAATCCAAAATACGTCTCGTGCTGGGTGACGTTTGCTATTGATCAAAGGTACAGGACAAGTCAAGTCAAGGAAACATGACTGGGAAAATAATAAAACAGCACCAATGAATGTTTCCAGGTTTTTTTAGCTTGAACAGCTACACTAAAGTACACTGCTGGCCGAGACATGATCATCTGTGGGATACACCCTAGACAAAGAGGAGACAGTGTACATTAGAGGAACAGTAAAAATTAATTTCCCTCCTCATGGCCCTCTCTTCAATCTACAGTTTATTTATGTTCTTCTTAACTTTAAGACTGTACCCAACTAATTCCTTTCTGACAGATGATACATTGATTAAACAGCACAGTAGATATACTATTTAAGGACCTAGTAAAGCTGTTGATGTCTCTGTGAAAAAGCTGTGGGAGACACTGTCAGCTCACAGACCTGCTGGTAGAGTTAGATAGGATTATAGCCTGAAAAAGATAGAGAAGCTGGGGGACCTGTTTCCTGGACAAGGATCTTCTCAAAAAGAGCCATCTACAGGGACATTCATCTTACCCAGAGGAAGCTTTTCCCCTAAGATGACTAAGGCACCTTCTGTCCCAAGGGAAGGCAGATTATTGTTGCTTGTTGGGTAGTCATGTTGTTTCTTCTTTTTCTGTTGGAACTAAAAATCTGGTTGAGAAAGGCCTTACTGGCATGATTTCTAAAGGCCACCCACACATCCCTGTAACTTAAATCTCTGTTACTTAACATAGAGGTAACACGTCTCCCCAGGGAAGAGGAGAAAGGGATTATGTTGCAGAGTTAAAAACATCTGCAGGGAAGGAAGAACATGAAGCATGTATGTTCTACAGAAGGAGGAGAGGGAGAGAGAAAAGCTCTTTGTTGCCTGGAAGAAGGTATGTTCATACTCCAGGGGCAGATGAGGAAGAGGATGTGAGGTCATGACTGAAAGGTGAGGTGAACTAGCGCTGAACGTCACCTGATACGAACTGGCAAAGAAAGGGAGGGGACCCTGTGATGGTATGGCTGTTTCCTCACAAAGTGACCTGTCTGCAGGCTGTCCTGGAGATACCAGACCTCTTAAATGGGCTTTGGGCTGTACAACTTTATCATGCATCAAAAACTGCAGAGGGAGACTCTGCGAGTTAGGACAAACCAGCAGCCCCCCTGCCTCACTTCAGTGTCTTCTCCTTGTAAGAGGCTTGTAGTAGAACAGACCAGTTTGCACTCTTTCCTTTTTATTTTTTGTAACATATTTTTAATGAATTAAAAAAAAAGAAGCAGCAACCTTAAAGTTAAGGCAAGCTACTCCTTTGCAGCTGTAAGAAAAACTACACTGGTCCAGCTGGGCTGCTGTGGAAGAACTCAAGACAGCTGGAGACACAGTAAAGAAAAATAGTCCTCCCCAGCTGGGACTTCTAAAAAAGTATATTGCATTACAATCTCAGAGAATTGCTACTAGAGAGAAGGAAAACACTGGAGACAAGGGAAAGAAAGTCATTGGGAGGTGCAAAATTCTCACAGTTAGCCAGAGAAAGTAGTTGTGTGTGCAGGAGAGCTAGTGCAGCCTGGCTTCCTATGGATTTGTGCCTGTGGTGAGATTCGTGGTTGTCTGATCTGAAACAGATGCCAAGCGAAGCTTTCATCAAAGCCAAGGAAGTAAAAAAATTTCTCTCCCAGAAGGTTTCCCTTATGAGTCTTTCCTCTAGTGAAGGGATTAATAGTCTTCATCTCTCTCCTACCTGCCTGCCTGAGACTTGCAGGAATATGCTACTGCTTTGTGTGACTGAAATGAAAAGAGGTAGTGGGTAAAAAATACATCAGATGGAGGAAGAATACACACACAGTGCATGATCCACTTCTTTAGGAAAACAGACCTATGATACAGCTGATGGGGAACGGGCCAATTATGCAACATATAACCTCTTTAGCCCCAGAAGCGTCTTCCTGGACTGGAAGTTTTTTTGTCAGGTAAGGAGTGGGAGAGGAATGACAGAGATTTGCAATAAGGGCACTGAGGGCTTAAAGCCAGAAAAATCAAACCCCTTATTTTCAGCTACTCTAAAGAGCTCTGGATAAGAGCAATCCTGCAAGCTGCCTGCCTGTCCTATGTAACAGGAGTTTCACTGGCTTGCATCAGACAGCCACTGGCTCTTCTTATGCTAACCAGGCCAGCATTACTGTATTAGATTTAATGGAGCTACTTATGTCATTCCAGCCTTGCTTCTGTTTTCTGATCCATGTGCTTTCCCTCCCTGCCATCACCTCTCCCTCATCTCAGCTGGAGTATGCATACATGCTCCTTTTCCCCCCTGTACCAGACACCACTACTGTGCCATGCTTATGATTACAAATCATGTCATTAAACCCAGGCAGCCACTCAGCTGGATGCAAATTACTGACCTCCTCAATTTATGAATGTCAGACTTTTCAGGGTGGGAAGGGAGGGGGGAGCAGTGTAGACAGAGTTCCATTAAATGGTATCCATCAACCCTATCGCATTTATAAGCTAATAAAAAGGCTAAAATGAAGTTCATTGGGACTGACTGGATCTAGTTGTACCAGCTGGTTCTATGAAATATTAATAGAAACAAGACATGTCTCTGTGTTAAAGTCTGTTAGGTGAAAGCATGATACTGTTATTGATAACTTACTGCCATGTCCATTCTTCTGAGTGGCATCTTCAATTTCCCTTCTGGCAGCATTAATCCTCCTACGTACATGACAAGACAAGGCTAAAACACAGGAGATCCTAATACTGAAGAGTAAAGATCCACATTTTACAGGGGATCAAAATGACAGCCTCAACTTGCAGGTGATACCTACTATTCTGACCCTTTTCCATAAGCTATGAACTTTGCCGTCTTCCTGTGATTCAAACACATAACTTTGTCTTGAACTGGGAGAGGGAGATGTATTAGGAAAGGGAGATGTGTCTTGAATCAGCACCTTGAGTTCTGGGGAAAAAAAAACCCAAAACCTGTGTTGAGGAGTTCAGACTGCAAATAACACTGCTTAGTAGCACAGCAGAAGAGCTTCTCAGACAGTCTGGATGATGAAGGTTTTCCAGTTGTGGTGGCTGCTCAGTTCAGCAAGTTCTTAGACATATTTTGAATTAGGAATAAATGCATGCTAAAAAATCATTCATATATCAAGGCGATTAGCACAACAGATGCAGACAGATAGGAAACCAACAGAAAAGCCAAACAATAAACAGGCCAGCACTAATCTCAAAGATCTGCAGATGGTCCTTTCAGTTTGCATGAGCACTATACCATTAGAGGGAAGTAAAGTGTACCTAATGATGTCTGTCCTATGGCTGAGCACATAGTTTCCATCCATGTTAATATCAATTAAGCACTTGTCACCAACACTAAGAAACATTCTCATCTAGCCTGGGCCAACCAGCTGGGCTGCTGGAGGTCTCTGTGATTATCGGGAAGTGCAGTCCGTAAAAGAGAATGAAAACAACTAATGGAGGACATCTCTTGAAGCAAAAGTTCACAAAGACAGAAAGATTTATCATAACATTTTTGTTCTTCTATGTGTCTTTCCTCCCAAGATAATGGCCAATCACAAACTTTTAGAAGCAGAATAAACGCACTGGAACATATCCCTTGGCAGAGCAAGGCAGATGCAATGATAAATTAGCTAGCGGGTGGAAGACTACCTACTGTGCGGAGAACAGGTTGTCAAACAGATTCATTTATGGCTGTGAGAGTGATCAGTTGGATTCTGAGCGGTTAGTGGAAATAATTGTATCACATACAAACAGCACGCTACTTACAAAGGACAGATATGCTATTGACTATATAGCAGAAGAACAACTTGTCATTCAGACACGTATACACAATAAATTTGAAGCTTAAAATCAAATCCTTTAAATTTTCCCAATAGAGTTCAGTTCAGAGCAAAGTTCAAGCATAAGCAAAGTCAGTCAAAAAGGTAACAGCAGCAATGAAATACTGGCGAGCAGTTTATAGTGGTATATTTAAATTTTTGTCTCACCCAGAGGGGACAAGGGCCAAATGAATCTTCAAAAATGAGTAGCTCTTGCACATACAGACATCTATTTGCCAAGTGTCCATGCTGCATAACTGCTTACAGCCAAAAAATATCCGTTACTACAGTGAACAGATGTAAGCAATAACAGGAAAGGAGTGCTACTTAAGAGAAGTTTTGCAGTGATACCCAAAATGATTCAAAATACAGTAATACAGGAGGGAATCTCTCCAGGCAACAGTAAACCAACCGTATCATCACAAAGCATTTATATTAGTCCCACTTTTTACTAGAACTGCTGTCATTTTAAACCATCTTTCAGGAGCAGTTTCATAGAGTTGGTACCCCTGCAAAGATGAACACAGGCTTCTCAGGAAAAAAACACCCCCTTAAGCTGGATGAAGGGTAGACAGCACTTGAAATTGCAATCTGCACTGTCTTACCACTGCACGGATTTTGGCCTGGCTTGGTGTGCTGGCCTCAAGGCAAACAACTGGCTGCCACGTTTTTTCTCTCAGAAGTCAACTGGAGTTGTTAAAGGTGATGGGGGAATACTTCAGTGAAATACTTCTTTTCCACTGATCAGCATCTCCTCCTGCTTCAGAGAGATGAACTACAGCAGAAAAGAAATGGATAGAGCAAACAAGTCTACAACAGACACAAGGACTTATGATCTCCACTTGTGCTCTACAGCAGAAATCCGCCCACGAGCAGCAGACTTTCAAAGTGCCATGGGCAGGGCTCTTTGCCAAACGTCTATGTGCAGGACTGATCCCAGTTTAAGAAGAAGCAGCAAATGGATAGGGAAAGATAGCGCTGGTGGATCATAAATATTCTGCTGTTTGGTAGTGATGGAACACCTGACTTTGAGTTTTTGGAGAAGAGATAGGACCTATTTGTCTAGGCTAAGCACGGGAATCCTACAACCCATTTTGATCCTCAAAAGCTCTTAACTGAAAAAAACATGTTATGAAATACTTTGAGAATTAGACATGTCCAACAAAACTTCTGTGAAGATCTGTCAGCTTGAGTCAGATTCTGGAAGAGCTTGAAGAGTTTCTTTCCTCTGCAGATGTAGCAAGATAATTTCTAGAACAGAAAATTAAGGTAAAAAGGTAATACCAGTAGAGTCTATAGTCTAGCAAGTGTTCATTCTCTGGTTTTTTTGCTCCCCGAGGACAGCCAAAAAAGTCAGATTCTACCTAAGCTACTATCTGGCTCCATCAGCAGAGTATGTGTGCTATATCCAGTGAGAGTGTCAAGGAAAAGATATTATACTGACAGTGACAAATACCCAAGTGTCCCCCTTCCAAGGAGACTGTAGTCAGCCTTGCATTTGCACACTTTTTGTCCCAGAAATTCTTGAATCCACTGTTACAGCTGCACAGTTTCATCAAGAGCTCTGGAGGGTAAACCAAATCCAGCTTGGTAATTAACAATAATTAATAGCATTTCCCCCATCAGAGGAGGGACTTTAACCTGGACGATTTACATACCAGGTGAGTCATTCAGCCACCGACTACTGTAAAAAGAGTGTTGAGGAAAGAAGGTTATGAAGCAAAAATAACAATACGGTCACCATTTCAGAGGAAGCAAGTAAGATTTGTTTGGTTCTCAAAATAAAAAATGATTGGAAGCATGTACACAGGGGGGTAGTGTTCCCAGCTCTGGATGTGGACTGAGGATTCTGGAGACACACATCTCTTGCCCCTGCCCACCCAGGCCCTGCATTTCTCTCCTGGTTGTCTCTCAGCTACATACTGCAGCTCCCTGTTTAGCGTACAACCTGCTTTGGATCACACTCTAAGCACATAATCTCCCTGTAAGCTGTGTAGTAAGCCACAGTATTTGCTTAATGGTACTACACTGAGCAGAAAAGATTGTTACTGGACCTGGTCCTTACTAGGCTATTACGAGTAGTCTCTGATGAAAAAAGCAAATTCAGCTATGGACTACACAGAGCAAGAACTTGAACCACTGGACTATAAATACTTACATACTTATGCATGCATGCTTCTACATGAGATAAAAAGAAGTGAGAAAATCTGTATTTCCATTTCAGGGGTGAGGGGTTACAGGTTACTTTCTCTTCTGTTTATAATCTTTCTGTTTCAACTCTCCTTCAATGAATGCTACTAGGCATGAGGGTGCATTCCCCTAAAACGCTGCCCTAAGGAAAGATGTGCTCCCTGACTGAACAGCTTTGCAGAAGGAGAAAACTTTCATAAAATCGCTAGGTCTTCACTTTGGGCCAATTTTTTGGTGCTTTATCAGTCATTTACTATTCACTACCAAGGCAATTTTCCCACTGAAGTTGGTGAACTAGAAAAGAATGTGGTTTCCGTGAACATCTAGACTACATTTAGCCAAGGGCAGTCAAAATAAAGGAGGGAAAACCTACACTTTTTTCAAATGCTTGGAATGAACATACTGCTGAAAAAGCTGATAGGTGCACTTATGTGGATACTGATTCACCAGGCTTACCCAGACTGTATTGATCGCCAGCATTTTGAGCCAGCAGAGGAGAAAGGCATTGATCTGCTGAAGAGTGGCTGGAGCTGCTCTATCAAGCTGAATATCTGCACACGGAATGGTAGTCTAATTTGGGCTGGAGCCCAGCTCCAGGTTGCTTCCAAGTGCACTTCATCCAAGAAGAGCTTGTACAAATATTCACCTGCTAGGGTAGTCTATTTTTGTCTCTGCCTTTGCTTAGCTGTACAGAATGTGCTTGGCTGATGCAAAACCTGCTGAAAACTCTGCCCAGGGTAAAGAAAGCAATGTTCCTGCAGCAGACTTTTGCCTTTCTCCCTTTGTTTTCTTTTTATGTGGGCTGTGCTCATCCCCCCTCTTTCTCCTCAGTGGGTTAATGTTTCTCTGAATTTGTTTGTACTTTGGTATCAGATGCTGACCCTCTCTTCTTCATATCGTCAGCTGGCTCTGTCCTTGATGCCAAGAGACACAGTGGGTGACAGCAGAGCATTTACTGACAGTTGCATCAGAAAAGGCTCATGACACCTGCTGCTCAGTAATGAAAAATAACAGTGAGCTCACACCGAAGATGACTCAGCAATGCTTCTTTACTGCTTGTTGCAAAAGAGACAGGCATGCTTTTATCAGCTCAACGGCATAGGCCCCTACAGCCTTTTACTGTAACAGGATTTAAAGAATCTTTACATGAGCCAAATGGCAGAAGCAACATCAGCTTGTGTAGAGTCAAGGTGTTTCTGTCTGCACATGTTTTTGTTGCCCTATGCTTGATGAGTCTGACAGTTTCTCTTCCAGATGAGGTAGAACCTGAAAGAGCCTGAAACAGCTGATTCATTATTCATCTTCTCAGTTAAGCAATATCCAGAACAGGTGGGAAGGAGGAGGCTACCAATGACCAGCTACATTTTCCAGATCCAGATGGCACATTGTTATCCAGTTGCTTGAGATTTACAGACAACACATGCAGCTGTTAATTTCCTTCACAGTTCTGCTGATCTTGATACAACAAAATGGAGCAATTCATCATGAGTGCTCTCACTGGGTACATGAAGGACAATCAGGGGATCAGGCCAAGCCTGCATGGGTTCATGAAAGGCAGGTCCTGCTTGACTAACCTGATCTCCTGCTATGACCAGGTGACTCGCCTAGTGGATGAGGGAAAGGCTGTGGACATCATCACCAGGACTTTAGTAAGGCCTTTGACATCATTCCCCACGGTATCCTCCTGGAGAAACTAGCTGCCCATGGTTTGGATGGGTGTACTCTTCACTGAATAAAGAACTGGCTGAATTGCCGAGTGCAGAGAGTGGTAGTGAATGGAGTTAAATCCAGCTGGTGGCCAGTCATGAGTGGTGTCCCCCAGAGCTCAGTTTTGGGTCCGGTCTTGTTTATTATGTTTATCAATGATCTGGATGAGGGGATTCAGTGCTCCCTCAGTAAGTTTGCAGATGACACCAAGCTGGGCGGGAGTGTCGATGTGCTCGAGGGTAGGAAGGCTCTGCAGAGGGATCTGGAAAGGCTGGAACAATGAGCAGAGGCCAACTGTATGAGAATCAACAAGGCCAAATGTTGGGTCCTGCACTTGGGTCACAACAACCCCATGCAACGCTACAGGCTTGGGAAAGAGTGGCTGGAAAGCTGCCTGGTGGAAAAGGACCTTGGGGTGTTGGTTGACAGCTGGCTGAACATGAGCCAGCAGTGTGCCCAGGTGGCCAAGAAGGCCAACGGCATCCTGGCTTG
>Ga0065711_1041246_pt1 | contig 16291 bp, 21 predicted proteins | sample Hoacrofraction12_FD_59098 | JGI IMG/M metagenome (GOLD analysis project Ga0065711, IMG submission 59098) | Hoatzin crop microbial communities from Cojedes, Venezuela - Epithelial fraction 12 v2 (version 2) | ecosystem: Host-associated > Birds > Digestive system > Esophagus > Crop | place...
CCCGCACCCTGCACACCCCACCCCACACCCCCCGCACCGACAGTGCAGCCCCAGCCAGCCAGGAGCCCCGTGGCACCTCCCAGCCCTGGCGCTTCGGCTGCCGCAGGACCCACGCGGTGTCCCCGTGGGTTTTATTTCCCGCTCACTCTTCCGCTCCGGGCGCGTCACGGAGCCTTCCCCGCCGGCACGGCCGCGCTCTCCGGGCTCTGGGTGCCGGCTGCCGCGGGCCACCGAAGCAGCTGCATCTGGAACTGAACCGTCAGCGGCACCGGCTGGAGCCCTCGACCCTCCTCCAGCTCAGCGGAGTCTTTGTTTTTTCTTTTTCCTGTGGAAAGAAGTAAATCTGTCGCCACCTTGACGGGGTAAATCACCGCCAAGGCAGCCGTGCAGAGGAGGAGGATGCCCGCTGCGTTAGCACGGGCGACCGGGCCTCGGGGGAAAACCGATTTCAGTGCGGCTTTTGATAAGAAGCCCAAAAAGCATCTCCAAGCAGGCAAACCATCTGGGCGCAGTTTTACTTTCTGTTAAATTCCTCTACAATTCCTCGGAAAAAAAAGAAGCAGAAATAAATAATTTCCAGAATCCTGAAAATCAAGTGGGGGGGTAAAATGAGACCTACGTGAGACTACTCCCGAAGACATCCTGCAACGTCTGGGCCAACCGTTTGCTGGCGACAAAGCTCGTGGAGCCCTCTGGAAGGGATCCCAGTTCCTCTGAGAGGACTTATTATTTGTGTGCCTTTGCTGATGGAGGGATGCAAATCCACCTCGGCCCCCGGCTGTGAGAGCGCCGGTCCCTGCGCAGCCTCGCTGGACCGTGACCCCATCCCCGTGCCTCGCAGCGTGGCCGCGGCGCCAAGCCGGCCCGTGGTACCCAGGTGATGAGCAAACGCCCAACGAGCACGGCGCGATCTGGGGAGCGGGGGAGCAGCCAGGGCTGGCAGACAGCCCTCCTGCCCCCCGGGCCGCCTCTGCCGCCCCGGCTGCGAGCGGGGCGTGATCGTGAATCACGAGTCACAGCTCGTGTGCGGGCGCTGCCGGCGCTGGGTGCAGCAAGCGGTGGGACACAGCGGATTTTTCGGCACCATCTCTTTGAAATCCACAACTCGCCGGGCAGCAGCCTGGGGAGGGGGCCAGCCAGCCTCCACCTGCACAGGCGCAAGGGGACACCAAATTAAACACCTGTCTCTAATCGCTCTGGGTTTCCTGCGTCAGCAGCGGGTTTCTGTGCGCCCAACGCCCATCTCCGGCCGCACAGCCCCCTGCAGAAGGGGTTCGTTCTCGCTCACGCTGCGGGGAAGACCTCCCGCATGAGCACTGACCACAGGCACTGGGGGGGAAAGGAAGTAAAAAGCAGCGCTGCGGAACTTCAGCTGTTTGACAGCAGCTCCCTGCTTCAGCAGCAGTCCGAGTACGCGTTGCAAACGCACATCTTCTCCTGGGGAACAGTCATTCAAGGAGGTTTTTCTTCTTTTCGGGTAGCTAGGAAGGCCGTCAGGCTGCCTGGAGTGCAGACACAGCCTAGGACTGCAGGGCTCGGAGATGCTCCCCAAAGATGGGGACCTCGCCGTGGGTGACGGGGCACAGAAAAGCAGCCCAGAGCTCTTGGGGAAGGGGTTAATTGCATTCTTAAATTAGCGACTAAATCTGACGCCAGAGTGCGGACACGAGGTCCCTTCGGCAGCTGCGAGCGGCACTGGGGAGGCCTGGCCTGCTCCGTGCTCCCCTCGATCCACGAGCAGCTTTTCAGCGTCGCCCTGCCACCCCTTCCCTCCCCCACTTCCTCCTGCCCTGGCGTTACCCCTCCGAGGCGCTGGCACCGCTATTTTTGTAGTCAAAACAAGATTGCTGGGAAAATACCCTGCGAGATGCAGGGTGAGGTTTGCCTCCAGCAGTTTAAACGACGCCGCTGGCGGAGCAGAACGTGAGCCCTGCGCTGGGGAGACAGGGGGCACCTGTCAGGGATCGGGGTGGTCTCTTCATGGATGACAGCAGACTCGGGTCTGTTCCCTGGGGCACCTGGGGGTCTCTGTGCATCTCATCTCTGAACCAGACAGAACAGTAATTCCCTCTGCAAAGTGCTTCGAGATGCAAGCTGGAAACGGGTGAGGACCTCATTCTGCCCCCCAAACAGCAATCTCCGCCGCTGCCCGCGCCGCCGGCCACGTTCGGCAGCGGACACAGCGGGCAGCACATCTCACCCAAAATTCTGCTCTGCCCTTCTCCCCTGGCACGCAGAGCTGGTAGGCATGCGCTGCTCCCAGGACAGCCGGCAGCCCACCCTCCGCGCTTGTTCAGACACCGATTCAACAAGGTGTCCGGGCATGTGTCTCGCCCCAGAGCCCCCGCAGTCAATGGGTGTATTCACAGCCCGAAGCTCAGGATGTGAGTAAGCGCCCTGCTCGGCGGAGCTGGCAGGGTGACGGGGACCTGCGGCTGCCTCCCGGCCAGGCACCGCTGGTGTTTGCTCTCGCCTTTGCCACCCTCCTCCCAGCCAGCTCCAGTCTCCGTCACCTTTGGCAGACGCCGTGGTTTTCCGGCTGGCCTGACTTTCTCTCTCCGCTTTTGTTTTTTTGCTCTTGTCTTTGCCTTTTTTCCCGTCCTGCGGAGAGAAGCGTTTCCATAGTCAGGCTGTGTCGAAATTCATTGCCCGCATTCGGTCCAGTGACAGCCGTCGCCATCCGGGTTCTGTCATCGGGATTTAAAGGGCAGAGGAAAGAGGTGTGGGGAAGCAGAAGCACAGCGTCAGGGCTGCTCGGACAGAAAGTGTCGGTACAGCTGGCGCATGTTGCCATGCCGAGAGAGAGAAAGCATCAGAGGAAGCAGGAGTGGTTGCTTTCAGATTCTCAAATGGAAAAATACACTCATCTGTTTTCCTAGGCCCATTAAAAGTAGCAGTACTTATTGCTAATACCAACATTAAATAACGAACCCAGCAGCGACGGATGGTGCTTAGGCAGGGCTATTTCAGCCCCATTTTACGGAAAGGAGAATGGCGGGATGGAGGGGAGGGATGCCTGGGCCAGCTGCAGGGCAGAACGCGCTGAGCCCCAGCCCTGCCCCACCACCACGCCTCAGGACATGCTCCTTACCTTCTCCTCCAGACTTGGTGGCTGCAGCGGTAGCTCAGTGATCAGGATCCCAAAGTCGCACACAGTTGCCACCAGGTCCTCGGTGGCCAGGAGGGCCTCCAGGGTCACCCTCCCAGTGCCCAGGGTCCTCCGAATGGGAGGGTCACTGCGGAGTTCACATGGCTTCTCCTTCTTCTTCTTCTTCTTGTCCCTGGGCACAGGACCCTGCAGGGCACCAGCGTGGGGACAAGCCTCAGCAGAGGGTTGGGGTCCCTTAATGCAACAGCAAGCAACCCCAGCCCAGCCCCTGGCCCACCACCAGACCAAGATGTGTGCAAAACAGCTGCTGGCTTCCTCCCACAGCAAAGGGGGACCTTGGTGACAGCTCTGGATGGAGGGGACATTCTCTGACACACCAAACTGATCCATGGAGAAGGGCCCTTGTTCGCCCATCGTTGTTTTTGCATCTCAGGTGTTATTTGGACAGTGTTCTCTCCCAACACCCTACCTTTCCACCGTCCTTCTGCAGCCCCCGTCCTGCCTTGCTATTCGTGACTGCATTTTCTTCTGGATCAGCATTGACAGGCCATGACAGCACCTGCTGGGAGAGAGGAGCTGGTGCTGCATGGGCCAGGACACCTGAGGACCCCAGCCCAGGGTCACTACCAGCCTGGGCTGCCTCCCAGAGGGAGCACAATACCGCTGCTGGGCCTCCCAGCAGCTCTTTCCCCTTTCACCCAGCTCTGCCACACGCTCACCTTCTCCTCCACGATCGAGACAGTCGTTCCAGCTGCCAGGTAGGACTTCAGCCCCACTAAGTCCTTGGCAGTGTGCTCCTTCCTGTAGCTGCAGTCGATGGTGTCTGCCCAGGGCTTTCCAGGGGTGACAAACACCTTTGCTGTTCAGGGACACAAAAAAGCTCTGAGGAGAGACTTCTCCTTCCCGAGGACAGAAAGATCCCTGGGACACGACCAGTGCCAACTTATTCTCCAACAGCCCAGCTGCAGCAGATGCCGTGAGGGATGTCCTGATGCTACCGCCTGCCAGCAAGAGCCACAAATCTGCCCTGAGCAGCGGGGGTGGGGATTTATAATTCCTCCTTACCAGCGTGGGCCTTGGACTCCTCCGTGGCTGCAGGCTGCTGTGGGCTCGTTTCTTCTCCCGTGTCCCGAGCAGAGCTGTCTACACCCAGGGTGGCCACCATGGGACTCTGGTGGATTTTTGTTACCTGGAACAGAGAGGGATCTCTTGGCAGGGCATGTCTGGTTGCGTGTGCATCAGCAGCTGCGGGCAGAGCTGCTTCCGAAATCCCATTCATCAGCCCACCCTCGTCGTGGGCAGTGCCAGGGAAGGGGTCTGCCGCAGGCAGCGGGAGGGGGGCCGTGAATGCACTCCCACGGGCAGAGCAGCGCTGGGCTCGCCGAGAGGGACAGGGAATATGGGCAGCAGGCGCTTGGTCCTGCCAGATGTTGCCACATGTGAATTCTGTCCCCAGTACTGCTGCTGCCCACACCAGGTCCATTACGAATGGTCTCGCTCTGCAGCCTGGAGGTGAAGTCCCCCTTGCCGTGACCCACCACTGCCTGCTGCTTTCAGGAGCTCAGTTACGCACAAACCTCAGTGCTGCTGCCATCACCGATGTCCTCTCCCTCCACAAACTCGTAGGTCACACAGTATCTGTAGGTGATCTCCGGAGCCTCGGAGCCAACCTCCAGCTGCTGAAGGGCGCTGGGATCAGGGACTCCCTTGATTTCCCCAACGCTCACAACCACTCGTGCTTCATTCCTGATCAGCTCTAGAAGGAAGACAATCTTGCTACGAAGCTGCAGCATGCGCCTTGCAGGGCGAGGAAGGGGCAGAGCAAGCAGACGCCATGTCCCACCACCCGGCATCCCTCCCCAGCACCCTGTGCTAGCTCTGTGACAAGCCACTGCCACACGGGGTCACTCCAAAGCCACACAAACATCTCCTGGCTTCGTCGCTTCGCCTCCTTGCTTAACTGTTTGGACTCTAAAGAATACATCCAGTGCATAAACTCATTGAGTAGCGGCCATCGAGAGGGCTTCCCATGCCCGGGTGTCCCCAGCCCCCTGCCCTCATGACAGTTGGGGATGTGCCACACCGCAGAGGTGGCATCGCTTCGTGCTGGCAGTACAGCACCCATGTGAGCATCTTCCTCAGTGGAGATGTTCCTCTTTCAGCAGCTCAAGAGGGAAACGCACAGTCTGAAACCAGACGGTGTCTAGGAAGCAAAGATGGGGCCAGGCCATGACACTGAGGCAGTGCTAGGACTAGGCTGTTCTTGCAATCTTCTGACCTGATTAAGGTTAAAACTACCTCGATTGTAATTACACTGCTGCAAGGTCCTCTGCCTGTCTCCCCACTTGTACTAGAGGAGTAAAAAGGCACAGGGAAAGATCTCCACTTAAGGAGAGGCAAGAAGAAAGTCAATACTGGATCCAGAGATTGCCTTGAGGACTCCTAGCTCAACCACGATGCAACCACCTCATGAATCAGAGGGTCAGCACAGACAGGTTCAAAGGCGAGGGCTCACCTGGCTGCCTCGCCAAACCGTGAAACTGGTGCCTCTCGTCAGGTCCTATGTGGATGTCATCAAGGAAGGAGAGCTTGGGCAGGCTGTCCACAAGGAAGCCTCTGTAAGTGGGAATGAGAGCCAGCGGGTTTCCTTGGAGCACCAGGACACGAAGCTTCTGCAGACTGGACAGCTGGGAGACCAGCCTCGGCAGATCCATGAAGCTGTTAAAGCTCAGGTCAAGGGAGACAAGATTTGGCCTAAGGAGACAACCCAGAAAGAAGGTTAGGCAAACAGCAGCCATCTGAGGATAGAGTGCTACTAACCTGGCTCAAGAAAAGAAATAAAAATCATGTTTCTCCAGCACAACTGCCTGCACAAACTGGGTCAAACTGGAGAATCCAACGGTGCAGCCTTTAAGAGGCCAATTCCAAATTCCTGAGCCATACAGTCCGCTGCCAGTCTGTCCCACAACTAAAAACTACGTTCCTTTAGCATCCATTAACCACCCACTGCATCATTCAGTGATGCAGCCTAAGCTTTAGGTCCTCCCCAGAGGAATCTCTTAGCAGGGGCTTTGGGAAGGGCACGGAAAAAGGAAGCTGCCCAGGGACACAGAAACTGCGGTGGGCAGGGTATCGAAGCAGTTCCCCTGGCAATCTCCTCATTCTACACCTTAGCCATGGGCCAAGACACCCTCTGAGCATGAGATGGAAGACAGCAAACAGCGACACAGCGCTCTGCGTGGGCAGTAGACATAGAGCAGAGAAACAACCCTACTGAAGGGCTGTAATTTCTTAACACGGGCCACCTCGATGACTCGAGGTCATCTGTTCACATCTGCCCACCTCCCTTTCAGGAGCTCACATGCTGTGAGCGTTACCAGAAGTCGGCAGTGAGGTACTTGTCCTGCGAAGGTCCGTACAGCCTGTTGTGTCCCAGCCCCAAGTGCTGCAGCTCTGGAGGTGGCTGAGTGCACAGGTCCTTCAAATCAGCCACAGCATTGCAGCAAAGCTCCAGGACCTGCCCAGGACAGAGGGAACAAGCAGAACCCTTTGCAATGAGCCATTCCTGGCACTCCCTTGAGCTGTTTGGCTCGTGTTGCGTTCCCAGACGGGACCTCCTTCCCCATCCTGCTGTCACAAGGAACCGCTTGCTCACCTTCAGTGTCCGCGGCAGGTTGGCCGAGGTTATCCTGCTGATCTGGTTGGCACTGAGGATGAGCTCCTCCAGCTGCTGTAACTGCAACAGACCCTTGTCGACCTCCTCCACCTGCAGAGAGCTGGGGTTGGCCAGTGTATCCCTGACCCACCTCGGGGCCAGGGTGACACGGACATGTAACATTGATCCATGTGACATACGTGTAACACGGATTAGTGCAACACGCTGGGGTGGGGGGCCAGCAGCTCTACCTCAGCTGCAATAATGGCATCCAGGAAGATCCCGAGATGGGAAAACTGTCCTTCTCCCAGAATGCTTTCCCTCCCAGCAGGAAGACGCGGTTTCCTGGCCTGTAGATGGGTAGCTTTACAGGCACCAGCGGCTGCACTTACTCCCTTGCCAACGATCCGCAGAGTCCTGAAGACCTGGAAGACGTTGGAGCCGCGGACGAGCTCGGGCGCCAGCACGGCCATTTCCCGCAGGCGCTGGTCCTGGGGGCTGCAGTCCGGCGGCAGGGCCCAAGGGCTGTGCCGGTCCCTCAGCAGCTCCAGCAGCGCCTCGGGGCTCTCCTCACCCAGCGGCATGGCCTCCTCCTGCCCAGCCGGTTCCGTGCCTGGCCCCGGCCGGCCTCGGAGGCGTCTCGTGCGTGCATTGAAGCGAGACTTGTTCTGCAGAGAGAGGAGAGGCAGTGACAGCCCCGCAGACCACAGACCCCGCCATGGCCACGTGCCCCCCGGCCCCTTACCCAGCTGCCAAGGCCGCAAGGGAAGTCCTGCAGACCCAGGCGCCGCAAGTGCTCCCGAAGAGCAGCCGAGACGCTGCGGTGGCCGGGTGCTGCCATCCACCCCCAGCCCGGCATGGAATTCCCTAGCTCTGGGCACGCGTCCCCGTCGCTAGGTGATGGCGGGGACGTGGATGCCTTGGTGACCAAGCTCTGCAAGCAGGGCCACAGAGCGAGCCGCGGATGGCACCAAGCTCTCCAGGCTGGGAACAAACGCCTGGTTTTCTGGATCTCCCTCCGGGCTCTGGGGGTTGCACCCCACCATGGAAGGGGCAGACGGCCTCACGTAGCGCTTGCAGGGTGCAGCATCAGCCTTGTCCCCTGGCCAAGGACCTTTGGCACGGCATTTGTCATTTCACTTCTCTACATCCTGAGTGTCACTCCGGTTTCGGGAAGGAAGCAGTCAGGTTCTCAGCCGTAAAAGTGTTGCTGTTCACTCATGCTGCCACAGCAGCGCAAGGCCATCGGAAAACAAAGTTCACAGCTAAAAATACCAGCTCTTACACCTGGAAAAAGTCGATGAGCCCCAGGAAAAAAAGCCACAGCTCTGTCTCAGGTCAGATTCAGGTCTCTGCGCTCTGCGGTTTAATTGCTTTTTCCAGCCATAGGTGTTGAGGCAATGACTACAAATTCCATTTTAGGGAGCCTACAGAGCAGCCTGTGTCAGCAGAACTTCACCAGATGAATTGAAGATGCTCTGTGGCATCTGGTGGTTACGTGGTGGAAAGCCGAACTTCCACTCGGGCTGGGTTTTAAAGGACAGATGTCAATCTGCTCCCTTATCAGCTCAGCAGTTTATCACAGCCGTGTGCAGATAGGAAAGGATGTGCAGAGCATGCCCATGTCGAGAGGTAGTGGCATGCCATGGCGTGGAAGAACCAGGCAAAATGCTACCCTTAGCTCAGTAGACAACAAAGTAAAATCTTTGGGAAATCTTTGAAAGCGTTTTACCAAGGGTTGAATCATGTTTCGTAGAAAAGCCAAGCTGTCAGAATGATGCTTCTCTTATTTCTGTTACAAACAGGCCCTGTTGCCACCGGTGCCGCACAGAGATGTTCCCTGCTCTCAGAAGAAGATGGGCAGTGATTCCTTGTCTGTCCTCCCTGGCTGCACCCGTCCGGGGCAGCTGGAAGGGGACTGGCAGTGCCCGATGCCCAATGGTCTCTTGCACGTGCAAGCTGATGCACCTTCCAGCCATCTTGCACAGCGGGGCACGAACCAGCTGCACCTCTCGGCTTTTTTGGTGCTTCCAAACAAGCAACCCTCCAAGATCACCCTTCTACCTGAAACGAGCCATCTGTACCCATTGTTGTCTTTGTAGGGATGTTCCTAAAGAACACCCTGCACTAAGAAACCTCTCTCTCTCTGTCTCTTCATTTTACCCCCAAATAATAATAAAAGCCTCAAATAAAAAAAGCACCTGCCAGAACTGTCCTTTTCTGGCTCTTCTCCAGCTCTCTGCTGTACTGTCTGCTACCTCATGCCGTAGGCCATGACAACTCATTCTCTTTCTTCACATGATTTAGCACCTGGGAACAGCAGTTGCGCAAGAAGAAATGCATCCCTGTGGATGTCCTCTGCTTGGCTGTCTGGGGCTCCCTCACAGCGCGTGGCAGAACCACATCCATTTTGTGAATCTCCATTGTTGCGGCTTCAAGCAAACAAAAGGCCTAAAGCTACAGGCTGGTGGGACCCGAGTGGAACATGGTACAGGGGAAATGTCCGTCCCCATTTCAAGCCTCAGGAATCAGTTCAGCCCAGAGAAGAGTCCTTGCACCAGTCCCAGGCACTTCAGAGATGTTCATGCACGCATCAAGATTTTTATTTTGAGACAGATTATTTCACATGGAAAACAGAACTGATTATTTTGACACCAGTCTGGTGTTCCTTGAAAGTTGTCTGGTGACTTGACACACACTCACCTTCGAGCCTACAGCTACCTCTCGGGCGTCTCTTTTATCACAGAGGTGGGAAGCACAAGCGTGTATGTGTCGCTTGTGTGTTTTCACAAAGATACGTTCATAGGGGTTTCCTCTGCTCTCCTTTCTGTCCTACAGTATCAGTAGCTCTGCAGGTCCTCTTCTGATCACAGCCTCACACTTGTAGACCCTAGGAAGGATTTGTCTCTGTTGTGGCGTGTATGAGAATTTCCTGCAGTTAGTTACTGGAAACAGAAAACAGCCTCAGGGGAGTTGGAGAGAAGGGTGACAGAGGTGGGGAGGTGGAATCCTGGACATCCTCTGCTAGGTTACATGAGGGGGTCACACCTCGCGGACAGGGTCTTACAGACATCCAGCAAAAGGATGTATATGGCGACCTGGAGGCCTGGCCTGCCTTGCACACAAGCCCCTCATGGCTTCTTCACTCCCCATGTTACCCACTCTTACACTGACCCTGCAAGAGAAGGTCGCTGGCTTTGGGCACCAATAATGTGCTTGCACACTCCAGCCGTGTTTTTAAGAAAAACAACAGAGCTTATGTTCCAAAGCCTACATTTTAGGGAGCCCAGGGATTTAGATGGGATGGCTAAGCCAAGTGTCCTGAGCTCCTAGTCAAACAGATGACACAGGACACTCTCTCCGTCAGTTTGAAACTGCACCTAGATCACAATCAGTGAAGACGCATTTCAACCAACTTTTGATGTAATCTTTCAAAAAAGAAAAAAAACCCCAAACTATCACCCACAAAAAAAACCCCATGGAGGAGCCACTGACGCAAAACCCCACTGTACTTAAATGCAGCCCGGCTGTCCACATCTACAGCACTCCGGGCACCACGCGGCTTGAGCACCAACACCCAGCCAGCGTTCCGCCAAGTCAGCTGCTCTCCAAGCCCGCCATGAAACGCCGAGCAGGTGGGTGCGACTTAACCTTGCTACTCGTTGTAAGGTTGCACTGGTTGATGCTCATTGCTAGCTCAGCCGCTTAATGTCTGTACGCTTTAGAAATTTAGCACGCTGCACAAAACCAGGAAGTTTTGCAAAAATGATGTAGAGGCTTGAGACTAATCATTGTATTCTTTCTTTTTGTCTTCCCTCCCTCTCTTTTCATTTGAATGCAGAGATCAACAGGTTTGCAATCTTCCTCTTCTGTTCGCTGGTTCCTTTGGGCTCCTTCGCACCAACAGCCACCTCAGAAGAAAGCAAAACTACCACAGCAGAGAGGCAGAAGCATTTTACTACCAGAATAAAGCCCTTAGCATCAGTGATAGAAAGGCAAGCAACTACCTTGTTCAAAAACTATGTAAGTGTACTATTTTGCATTTGCTGTGTCTATGCGGAGAAATCTCTTGAATTACTATAAAATACTAGAAGACTATCAGAAAAGAAATATTTGTTTTAGAACCTAAAATATTCTCTTCTCTGTATTCTATACGGGAAGGAAAGCACTCACATTGCATTATTTTATGGCAGACTTGCAGGAATGTCTAAGCCAGCTGGAGAAAGCTTGGGCAGCTTTGCCTCAGCTAACTGCTAGCTGTGATCTGCCAGACTAAATGCCTTGTTCCTTCTCGGTCTCTTGAGTCATGCCAGGCTTGAAGCAGGCATCTTTTTGGATGAAACTGGTCAGATCACTGGAAACATGGAGAGAAGTACCTTGCTCTTTGGTCTGATCCTAGTACTAGAGCAGTTTGGAGCACTTCTGCCGAAAATCCTGCTCAGCCTGTCCTTTTCTTGGAGATGGTAAAATGTGCGCTGAACCCAAGTGTCAATGCTTCAGAAAAATCTTAATTTCTGGGAACGTGTTCCCAAGAGTGCATTGATAAAAATCAATGTGAACATTTCCCCTGAACTCATTCTGGAAATCAATACCACCTCTGCTGAAGCAGATGAAAATATGCTCAGCTCAAAACACATCTCTTGCATGAGTAAAATTTGCCCATATGGCAAAAGAAAAACAAAAAAAACTGAAAACAAATCCAAGCAGGCTATTAAGATAGAAAGCACTGCGCAATCCTAGCTACAGATAATGTGCAATACCGACTCGATAAAAGGAGTGTAGGTGTTAATACAGCTCTTAAACAATAACAAAAAAACCCCAAGCATACACAAACTGAAACATAGGTGTGTATGCGCCTAGACATTCAAACATGAAGCAACTACTAGGAAAGATGTAAACCGAAAGATTAATAATTTGTCTCTTCTCTGCCTACCCTGCAGAACCTGTGCAGCTCTGTAACACCCAAAACTGAGAGCTGGCTAACCGCTGACTCCCAAGCCAAAGCCTTGCTGAAGAAAATACCCAAATGCCCAGCTTTTGACGCGGATTGCTGCGTTTTCCACGTCTTTTACAACATTTTGCAAAACCTGAGAAGCGATATGGAATTGATCTGTGGTAAGAATTTAACCCAGTTTGTCGATGCAAATATCAATCAGCTAAGTGTGACGCTGAGTGAACGAGCTGCGCTTTACACCTGCAAGAGCGAGGACCTTCCACAGATTGATCACAGACAGGTCCAGACGATGACTATGGCAGAGAGGAAGACGTACATCTGGCAGGTTTTGCAGAAATATGAACAATTTATGCAAAATACAACAAAAATATACTCTTCAGCAGAAATGCAACATGCCAGGGGGAAAAAATAACATTAAGGTACTGGAGACTTGGGTAAAAATGACCTAACAGTAGTTACACGATCAGTTTGATGCCAGAAACAGCACTGATAATGTACTCGCTATTCTACATACTATAACTATATAGTCTAGTTTAATTTAATATTTAAAGGATGAAAGTCTTAAGTTATTGATTGTATTTATTATAAAACTATTTATACCTTTTTATTTGCAACAGCATACAAAAAGGATAAACTAATGTAAGTCAGGGTGATTTAATTAACTGATCATGATATACATAAGCAAACAGGAAAGCATGATTTCAGTAATTTAATGTTATTTATATTTTTATTTTGCATCATTTTTCAAGATAAGTTGATTATCAGTAGACTAATTTTCTACTTTCTGTAGTGAATTGGATTTAAGAATTTATATGACACCTCTATTTTTATAAAATTATTTAAGCAATTATGTAGTTTACATATATTTATTCAGGTTTTTAACTCCTATATTTTAATACTGAAAGGGATAAATGATATATTTGCTACTTAGCAGGTGAATGGGTTTACTCATCTTCTGTCATTATATTTGTATAGAACCCGGAATCTAATTAAAATAACTTTAAATAAAACTTATATTGCTGGATTGTCTTTTTACTACGTTATTCTTTTTTACAATATTTTTTGCACTGAAAACCTAGTGAGTTTTTACATAGCAAATTGAACTAGTTGTTTCTGGTCCTTGTGTTACAGATATTAGAAACAGGACATCCATTTTTATTCATAGACACGAAGCAGTTTTGTTTCTTAAGTTCCTAACTGGTTTCTCATTCAGATAGACCAGTGGGTAAATTGTTTTCTAAACAGCCCCCGCTTCTGAAGGCTGAATTATTGCGGCTTCTGCAACACAGCTCCAGAGTCAGGTTCAGATTTACAAGTTTTCACGGTTCACAGCTGCCGCCAGCTCTGCTGGAAACACGTTAGACTAGCTCAGACACAACCACCGCACCGAAACGTGGCTGAGCTAATTACTGCTCCTGGAGCTGGTACGAGAGCAAAGACACTCAAGTGGTCTAGGAGCAACAGAACCTGTCATATACTTGTTTTCCCTTTATTTCCTATCAACTCCTAATGATCCCAAATAATGGGAAGGTTAATAAATTTACAATTATTTTAGTCTAAATTACCATGCAAAGTTCAATCCAGTCTAAGCACTAGAATCAATTCCAAAATTAACATTAGCTCTCTATTAAAAAAAGTTTCCAAAAATTAACATTATGTATACAAAAAAACAATTACTTGAAATGCCCACTTCAAACACAAGTAAAGGATTACTTCTCCTCTGCTGCCACCCCCTGTGTTCATTGATGGTGGTCCATATCAGCACACAGCCCCGTGCAGGGTTGTCTTTGCTCAAGAGTACTCAGATTTGTGCTCTGAAAGTCCAGGGAACGGCAGCTGGATCGAGCCCCTGCGTCCCAGTGGCACAGGGGCTGCTTCTCTGTGAGGCTGTGAAAAGCCCAAGAGGAGCCAGAGCGAGGGATTTTGGTACCAGTTCATCTCCTCCATCCTCCCTTCAAATCCTCTCCACACAAAACACCTCAGAGCCCAACTCACCCTTCTGCTGTGGTGGTTCTTCAAGTTGGTGCCATTAGCACTGATGTGGCTGTAGGTCTCCTTCCTCCTGTTGCTGGAGAACTGGCCTTGTTCTGCCCAGACTTCTCCAGGAAGAGTGGTTTCTTGACATCAGCTGAGTGACTGTCAGTCTCCAAAAAGCACCAGTGGGGAGGGATCCCAGAAAAGTATTCTAGTTGCCCAAAAGGAACAGAGGCACCACACTCCCTGCTGGAGCCAGGGGAAGAATTCCTCTCAAATGGAACCAGTTTCAGACACCACTATGGAGAGGTCACACAGTGGTGATAGGCCAAAGGATGTGGGCAAATCCAAGACCATTACCGTGGCTTCTGATGTTAGTAGCATGGCTCCCACTTTGTTCGTGCCACGCTGCCTTGAATTCAAAGAACGTTTTAATAAACTACCTCTCTGACCTGTGTGAGCTTCGTGCAAGCTTGCCGAGTCCCCAGGTGGGTATTTGCTCAAGATGTCTTCTGCATCAGAACGGCATCTGACAGTCCGAGAAGCCTCAGTGCTAACCCCTGTGAGAAACAGAGACACAGTGGTGGCTAGGACATTCTCTCAAATTACTCTGCTTAGTTCCAGGTCTACTGATTTTTCCAGGGTCCAGAAGGTGCAATTCCAACATTATATCCTTAATTTTTAATGAAGAAGAGTGAAGGGAAAAGGATCACTGACTGGGGATGTGCTTATCCCCAAGGCAGAAGCAACATCTGCTGACCTTATCAGGTAGGGTCAGCAAACCACTTCAAGCAGGAAGACATCTACCTCCTGAGGGCTTAGACTTCGCCATTTCCAAAGGCTGACACGAACCACTTAAACCTTGCTGAACCAGAGGATTATACAGGGCCACTCCCTACATTTTCCCTTCTCATGCGCATCTTTTCTTTCACCTTCTGCATATGTAAATAAATAGCTAAATGAAAGTGTTTTCCTTGAAAAGGGAAAGAGATTTCCTCAGAAGCTCAAAGGAGATGTTAAACTGAGTCAGAGGGTCTGCCCCAATTCAGGTCATGGGAAGAGCAACCTGAAAAAGAAGAGTTGTTCTTCCCCATGGGGGCACAGAATCGTACAGCCAGCCCTGCAGACTCTGCTCGTCTCAGGAGTCTGAGCTCACACACAGGGGATGCATGCTTGAAGTAGGGAGACACAAGCTTATACAAAACTGTGGCAAGCTGCTGTTCTCCTCACACGTGCTTGAAAGGGAACCGTGCTTTGCCACCAGCGTTTTGGATGCAGCAGGGCAGATGGCTGGCTGACAGCAGAACATCAGACTTCCAAGGGCTGAGGTCAGGAAGCAATGACCAGCACCTCACTGAGGAGGCAGAACAAGAGTGTAAGCGCATGCCTATGTAAGGGAGACACAAACAGCAACAGCAGATAGTCTGATGCACAAAGTGACACAACTGTATCACTAGAACACTTCTGATATCTGCATTATGGTCATTTCTGCAAGCTCATATAGCGAACAGCCAGTGATGTTGTCAGATAAGCGTTTATTTAGCTTCTGCAGGCAGCCTAAGGCTGTGTGGCTGCTCAGGTACTGCCCCTTCGCCTATCCCGATACAGCTGGTTCCCTGCCAGCCTTGGCAGATGTAGAGGCTTCTTCTTTGGAAAGCTCTTCCTGCTTCTCTGCGAAGATGGGTCAACTTCAGAAAAGGGAGGGACATTAAACAGGTTAGAGTGACTGTTGGCTGACTGAGCTTGGACTCCACAGCAAAGACAAGATGTGAGAGCAAACACTAGCCCTTAAAGCAGAGATGGTCGTGCCAGTTCCTTTGCAACAGACTTGCAGGACCTCTGCTGCCCATGCCCAGGGCAGAGTGCTAAAAAGCTCATGATGAGGCCCCGAAATTCACAAACTATTACCTGAGCATTCGCAGAGAGAAAGGCTCAGACAAAGTCACTTTTTCAGAGAAAGTCACTCCAAGTAGGAGAAGGCTGCCAGCCCCTGACAGAACAGTGCGAGAACACCTGCACATCTGTAGCCTTCCTGATACAGGATCATTAGGGCTCAGATAAATCTTCCCCACCCCTGGAGGGCTGGAAGTTGGGGGATAAACCTGTGCCACATGGTGCATCTCTGCTGTGATAACAAGGTGGTCACCGGCGAAGCTTTCTTGACAAGCAATTCCCTATTTATCCTGAATGAAAATGAAGCTGTTGGCTTTCAAGGCCTACGAGGAATGAATGGATGAGTCACAGATGGGCTTTGTAAGAAGTGTCAAAAGGGTAGGCAGCAGCAGGACTCAGGGACATGATGAGTCTGATCTTTTGTGGGTTGGTTTCCATTTTGTGATGGGAAGGTGTTGGGGTTTGCAATACGCACACCTTGTTCCGAGATAGGAACATGTTAAACATCTCTCCGGATGACAACAGGGACTCTTCTGTGTCTGCACACAGGGAACATCTCCGACACCCAACTATTCACTGTCTGCCCACCTCCTGGTGATGAGCATGCTCAGGAACAGAAAGTCCCCAAGGATGAGAATAGGCATAGACGAGCTCCTGACGGTAAATACAGGCTAAAATTACCAAAAAAAAAAAAAAAAAAAAAAAT
>Ga0065711_1041248_pt1 | contig 16290 bp, 6 predicted proteins | sample Hoacrofraction12_FD_59098 | JGI IMG/M metagenome (GOLD analysis project Ga0065711, IMG submission 59098) | Hoatzin crop microbial communities from Cojedes, Venezuela - Epithelial fraction 12 v2 (version 2) | ecosystem: Host-associated > Birds > Digestive system > Esophagus > Crop | place...
CCCCCCCCCCGGATGTCATTGCTAATGGCCTGATTCTGTGTGGTGCTGGGTGACCTCCACTCCCATTGAGGCAGCAAAGCACTCGCAACATTCACAATGGGCCTTTTTTTCCCAAAAGGTATGAAAAAAATACTCAGTAAACCCAATAGCTGTTAAACTAAAAAGACCTGAGAAGAAAGCAGAGAGTCTCATAGCTACAATGTATAGACCTACTGTAATGCCAAGCGCTTTATCTTAGAGTGGCCTTGGCTTAACTTTCATGTCAGGACTGACTCTGAACTGTGCTCAGACAGCTCTGCCCACCAGTGCACAGGCTGCTTCAGAGGAGAAGGAGCCATTCCTTCACCCCAGCTTCATCTTTTACCACGCTGTGCCATTGTGCAACATCAAGAGGTGCCGATTCCAGTAAAGGTCATGTTGTTAATGGGGGGGAAAAAAAAGAAAAGTGCTCTCTCTGCAAAAGCTGCATATTAAACCTGTGATGTTTAATCTGATTCTGCTGAACTTCAGCTGGCAGAGGCAGTTCCAAACTCCATAGAGTGTGGGCTTTAATGCCATTAGGAGATAATTAACAACAATCTAATCTCCACCCCAACACCTCTGCAAAGAACAAGAGCCAGGGCATAACCAGCTCGAGTGCCAGCTCCCTACAGCGCAGTTCCTGCCAAGCCAACATGTTATAATATGAAAAATGGGTGCTGAAATGTTTATGTCAAATAAGGAGGTGCAGGAGTACTCCTAGCTGAAATAAAATAAACCCAAAAGAGTCCTTTGAAAAGGCACATAGCTGCATGGGAAGATCCCTCACTATCTCTCCAGATCTCCTTTATTGCTGAAGGAAAGGGCAGCCAGGTGCCTGGGCAGGCTCTCAGCTGGAGTAGTAGTAGGTGTGGTACAACAGCCAGGAAATCTCCGGCACCACGCTGGTTTACATCTGCTGAGGATTCAGCATGTCTTTCGAACAGCTGATCAATAAAAAAAAGTTCCATTTGGAATGTACATAAGTCTCATGAATTATGGTCTTTAAAGAATTAAAAAAATTACCGTTTGCCCAGCTGAATTCCCTAACTTATCTAAAGAAGTCAGAACCATAACAAACCTGTGGAGCTGTTGTCAGCGACTGGTTAGACTAAACCTGCTCCATGTAGATGTAAAATAGTAGATATGTTTGTTGTGCAAGTAACAAGGTCCCTGACTGTTCAGCTGTAGGAGCAAACCCGATTAAGACTGGTGATAATCTTGTGAAAGATAGTAATTTATCTCCATTTGAAGAGTATTATCTTTGTTCTACAGCTATCATGGAGAACAAGGTTAACAAATACTCCATGATGAATTTTTGAAAGCTTTAGTCAGATCTTGTACATTTAAGCCTTTCCAAACAGCTGTCAAAGGCAAGGAAACAAAGTGTCAAATTTGTACACAGTCTTGCCTAATGGCCTTTATCTGAGAAAGTGGTTTATGATTTATACAGCCTCTACCTTTACTTAAATATTTTCTCTTTTGCTCTGTAGTGAAGGTAATCTTCTAGCATTACTCACGTGGGAGAGATTAGCCCCAAAGACTGATCTTACTGAAAGAAGTTAGAAGATTCAAAATGTACAGAAACATGATGCAAACCATATGATAATCAGCTTTTGTTACTAATTGCTTGTGGACTGTCAGTTGACTGTATTTGGATATAAAAGTTGTAATTATGAATCCATTATATATTGAAAGGGATTGTGCTTATAAAATGTTTTCTGTGGTCCTTAACTTTTAAGTAAACTGTCACCTTCTATGACATTGCATAAATCTGAATAAAAGTGCGTTTTCTATGCTTGAAATAACATTAGCAGCATAAGTAGACAAGAGTAAGATCTTCATGTCATATATAAATTCCTACAGCTCTTACTCTCAGGAATAAAAGGAAGAAATTATTCCTGGATTTCATGAAGGAATAATCAATATTGTATACTATGAATATTTTTTCAGAAAACTGATTGTTATAGTCTCTTTCTGGGGGTCCTTTTTTACGTGCAGGATAGCTGTCTGGATAACAGAAAGAAGCTATGTATCTATTTGTGCATAAAAATTACTTGTAAGGGTATGGATATGGCCATGCATATGTATATGTGTATATATATGTGATATATATATTTATGCGTATGTCTGTGTCCCTATACACAGACATGATGTTTATTTAATCGTAAGGCCTTTAATTTTAGGAATATATCAGAATGCAAATGTAGAATAATTGCATCAGACTATATGTTTCTTTGCACATATTCATAGTGGTGAAATTCCTGTGCAATTGTTCTGTGATCAAATCCTCTCAACTGGTTAGGTCATGCAGTAGGTTTTGTTGACTGAAGTGAAAAAGATTTCGAGGTTACTTGAGCATAAACATGTAATTTTAGACACATGTTCTAAATTGAGAGTTTGCACCTGAAATTTAAACAAGATCCTTGATACATTCATTAGTGAAGATCTGTTATTGCCATTTGGTCCAAGAAGTTGTAAGTCTTCTGTTTTTCTCAGGACCTAGCTGTCAGACTGTAGATAACATGTTTTTAGTGATGGCAAGTGACTTCCTGGTGAGCCCTGTTGCCAGCTGTTTCAGCAGTTTGGCAGTTGCTATTTGGTCTGAGAATTAGTGCTGCTGAAAGCATGCCAAAACCACCTTGTACTTTGAGACAGTGTTTTCCTCTGACTCCTTGTGGATTGACAGTCCTATTACAGATGTCTTGTGGAATTGCTAGAAAGGATTACGGACATGAGGAAAAACATAGTACCTGTGGTACAGATGCACCCATGTATAAAGGATCAAGCCTATAAAAGGAAAGGTACATACAATAGTACTGGTTGTATTTTGTTTACATTCCCAGACAAGTCAAGGATCCGTATCCCACAGGGGAAGGGAGAATAGTAATGCGTCTGTCATGTCAAAAATGATGCCAGAGTTGTCCAACCCACAGTTTACAAACCATATGGTATGGCAAACCAGTCAAGTAGGGTTCCCAGGCAAATATAGCTACAGCCCAAGTCAGGAGAGGAAAATGGGACTGAGCCAGCCAGGATTGCAGCAGGTGATGTGGGAGACCATGCCCGTAACTTGTGAACGGCAGGAATGCATCCACATGTGGTTTGAAGGATATTCATAGCCAGCCTACTGGAACAGGATGCAACAGACCTACAAGGTAGATGGCAAATGACTGAAAAAAAAAGTCCTGCCAAGGCAGGTGCAGTGAGGCACTCGCCAAGCATGCAGAGTAGCTCTAATCTGTTAGATGAATGTCCTAACAGTCAGAGGATGACAAAAGAGAGTTTTGGCCAAGTGAAACAGTGCAACAGTTTTGCAAACCTCATGATAACTTGAGCTAAAAAGCGTATAATCTAAATGTCAGGACTCTAAATGTGTACACACTTTGTTATCTTATGTGCTCGTACCCTGGACATGGAGTGGTATGCTAATGAGTGTCTAGAAAGGGAGAAAGATGCTGTTAGACCATCATTTTCTGCTTACATATTGTCTAATGTTTTTTTGTCTGTTACTGCTGTAGTATTTGGCAGTGAGAATGAAATCCTTTTCAGGTACTTTGGCCCATGCCATAGTAATGGTTAACAAATGAAACAACAAGAACAAGGAAATGCTACATTAACATCGGGCTTGACCTTATCTCCACCCCATTAGCCCTTCAACATCTTGTTAACTTGTTAGTTTTCAATACTAGAAAAGTTGGAAAATTATAGCAGCCTTCATTATCTCAGGCACTTCAGCATTCATGAGTAGCAGCATTTTTTTTCTTTAAAAGTACATAACAGGGCTGTAAAGCTGATTTCTACTGTCATAAGACACAGTCAAGGGAAGGGACAACCAATAAGAGATGGGTGTTTCTCCACAAGGGGAGATCTCTGGTTCAAAGCTACGTAAGACTGATGATGACCTGCTACCATGAGCTGTGGTGGAGTGCCAAGGTACCTCAGCAGACCCGTGCAGAAGGAGATCTTCAGCAGCACAAAGCACACAGTTTGTGGTCCCATCTGGTTGTGCCCTACTGTCTCTACCATTCTGTTCTTAACCAGATCAGTGGCAGCCTGTCGGATGCAGGAACAGCAGAAGACTTGAACAAAGTCTGTTATAAGGACCCTCCATAAACCCAGATGTCCTGTGGCAGTCATGCAAAGGCAGAAGTTTGAGGTTGGCTCAGACCCAGCAGGATGATCTTATCAAGCTGATGTCTGAGCTCAGACAGTGAGGACAGATTTAATGACGTGTCTGCTCCTGGTGTCCCCCTCCCTTGCCCAGCGATTCCAGTTCTAGGAATACAAACTACTATTAGATCCAAGTTGGGTTTGGACCTGTGATGGTGATAATATGTATTCTGGATTACTGATTGCAAGTAAGAAAGATAAACTGAAGGACATGTAGGTGCATGAGTAATGGGGTATATGCTATTCAGAAATACGTTTATGCTCAAATTAAAGAGATTGGTATTTGTCAGCACAGAGAAAATCTGGGAAGCCTGTGGAAAAAGCAAGAGGAAATAATCTTACTGTTTTCAAGCAAGTCCTCTGTTAATTTATGAAAATGACAATAGGAAAGTGGAACCGATGGCACAGAAATAATCACATTCCCTCTGGTCTTGTCCCAGAATATTTAATATTCTCGAATATTAAAATTCAGTGAATGGCAACCTAGAAACCTTCCCAATCAATTGAGTAATTCACAGTGTATTTCAAGAGATAGAGCTATACAATAAATCATATCTGCAAAATGCAAACAGATGTGCAAATAAGACTCTTCATATGTGAATCTGAAAACTGGCATGTTTTTATAGAATCATAGAATGCTTTGGGTTGAAATGAACCTTCAGAGGTCATCTAGTCCAACCCCCTTGCAGTGAACAGGGACGTCTTCAACTCGACTAGGTTGCTCAGAGCGCCATCCAGCCTGGCCTTGAATGTTTCCGGGGATGGGGCCTCCACTACCTCTCTGGGCTATCTGTTCCAGTGTTTCCCCACCCTTAGCATAAAAAATGCTGGTGCCCAGCGACAGGACAAGGGGCAATGGGCACAACCTGAAGCAGAGGAAGTTCCACCTGAACACAAGGAAGAACTTCTTCACTCTGAGGGTGACGAAGCACTGGAACAGGCTGCCTAGGAAGACTGTGGATTCTCCTTCTCTGGAGATATTCAAGAACTGCCTGGACGAGGTCCTGTGCAGCCTGCTGTAGGAGACCCTGTTTTGGCAGGAGTTGGACTAGATGACCCACAGAGGTCCCTTCCAACCCCTACTATTCTGTGATTCTGTGATTCTGTGATTCTTGCTTATATCCTGTTCCACTATATTCCAAGGCACAGAGATGAGGCTGAGAAGTCAGTAGTTCCCAGGGTCCTCCTTCCTACCCTTTTTAAAAATGGGCACAATGTTTCCCTTCTTCCAGGCATCAGGGACTTCATCTGACTGCCATGACGTTTGAAATATCATGGAGAATGGCTTGGCAATGACATCAGACAATTCCCTCAGGACTCTGGGATGCATCTCATCAGGTCCTACACCTACATTTTGCACACTTGTAAGTTCTTGCTTCTTTGCACAGGTATAGCTTGCATATGACAAGTTGTCCTCTTTCACATCATTGTACTCCTTGTACACCTGGCTTCCAAATTGTGGTAGGTTGGCTGTCACTGGCAGGTAAGTCCCCACCCAGCTGATGACTCACTTCACCACCCACCTGGATGGGGGAGAAAATCAGAAAGGGGAAAGTGAGAAAAGATCATCGGTCAAGATAAATACAGTTTAATGAATGAGGGCAAGAAAAGAAAAGAAAAAAACCCAAGTAACGCAAAGGCAATCACTCACCAACTCCCACCAGGAGACTGATGCCCAGCCAGTTCCTGAGAAATGAATACTTTGTAGGACTAGAGCCTAGCTACTGGACCATGCCAAAGAGAACTGAACCAAATTTCATGCAATCTCTGAATTATTTATCTATGAGGGTACTCATATGGGTTTTATCTGTGGTTTGGACTTCTTATGATATGTAAGACACTTCCTCACTAGTAAATGGATTTTCCAGCAACATGTACTGCCAACACTGAAAGCTGAAGGAAAGTAGATTTTCTGAAGTGTTCGTTGTTTACACTCACTCACAAAAGTGACATTTTGAAGCATTGAAACCTAGAAGGGGTCATCTGGGAACAATGGGGTTGTCCATTAGGAAAATAGTATTCCATCTGACTTCCTTTTTTCTTCTTTATCCAATAAAACAATCCTCTTTACTGTCATCTAATAATTCTGAAGTTTGTGTTCCTGATGCTATAGTCTAGAAGGCTGAAACAGGAAGAGAGCCATTTTGTGTAGATTTAGGGAAGCTTGCAGCATCTCTTATCAGCCTTGTTGCCATTAAACAAGAATGGTAGGAGAAATCCAGTCAGCACTACCCCAAACTAAAGCTGTGCAAGTCCCTTACAAGAGTAGGCCATAGATGGTTCCAGGAATAACACTTTCTAACTCACCCTCTACACAGTCACAGGAACCTGGTTATAGTTCAATAAATAAGACCTCTTAAACACTTTTTGAGAGGCTATACTTTTTCAGCTTAGCTAAAACATCTAGAAATAATGGAAAATGAAACTAATATGTCAGTATTGACAAGAAATATTATCAGTCCTGGCTAAAATCAATTTCTCCTTCAAGTATTTTATTTTATCTTATTTACAGGCCTTTCTGTTGCTCTCATCTCCAAATTACCCATGGCCTTCATAGAGACCAATGAGGTTAGCATCAGACAGCACCTTGGAGACCAGAAAGATTGGTGTGTTCATTTTTCACATGAGAAAATGGAGTCACACCTTGCAGAAGTGGCTGCTTCAGATCACAGAGGACACAAGAAGCCGAACAGAAATTAATCACCATGACAATACGAGTAGAATTTCAGGAGTTCTACTTCTCAGCTCAATACCTTAATTTTGACTTTCTCTTTTTTAGACGTGGTTGACACATACAGCCAATATAAATTGATTTGACCCAACATACCTGACAGCTATTAACAGCATTTAAGGTCAATGAAGAAAAAAAATCTGCTGATGGAAAGGGTGAAAAAAGTAAAAGAAAGCAATAGAAGCTGTATTTTAACATTTTTAAGAATGTAGTGTAAATATGAATATTAATATCCTTCTGTGTTCGTGTTCCAAGCTAGAAGTTGGTAGTTCCACATTGCTGAAATACGAATTCAGTAGATTCTCAATCTCTGTTTACCTGTTTTCAAACTTCCATTACCCTACATTTATTTATCTGTTTTTGTGGTAAATTTAAATCTTAATTATTCTCTGCTACTGTGTACTTTTTTACTGTGGACTATGCTTTCTTCACATGATGAAAGGAAAATAATCACCTAAAATCTGAAGTATATGTATATAAGGCCTAATCAATAGCTCTAGTCAAAAAAACTTCTCTAGTCTTATAAACTGCTATGGGTGTAGATGCTACCTATGAAAAAGAGAGAGTTAAAAATGACCCAGGAATATTTAGATGAGGAGAAGGACAATTAAATGATAACTTAGTGTCAACAATTTTGCTTACGACATACAAGCTTCATTCCATCTCATCCAGCAAATACAGTAATCCAGGCAAATTATTCATTAGAAATGAATCAGTGCCATTGTTAGGAGGCAAGATTTTAATGGCCAGTTGGTTTAAAGAAGGATTCTCTGAAAGCAATTGGTCAACTGCCAGAAGCTGTTTGCAATGACAAATTGCTCACAATGAATTGTTTAGAGAGAAAACATTACTTTTTGCTTATGAAACAAATCTGTGTGCCAGTTGTTCGAGCTTGAGTACGAAGGATGTTTGGTGTAAGGTCATGAGTGCAACATGGGTTTGCTTTCCTTAGTATGTGCTGTTTATTACTTTTGAAGCTGTAACTGCTAAATAGCAGTAAAAAGTAGTTAGCAACTCCAGAATTGGGTCCGTTATTGCAATGGAGAAGGGCTGCCTGTCAGTCTTTTCACATCCATCTCTTTTCTTCATTGCCAGTCCTCCTGTATTCAAGGGGTAATCTGAAAATATCTGTGTGCGATGACTTGTGGACGTTTTCAGAAATTCTAGCAATTGTGCTGGATCGTTTAAATTCAGTAACCTATCTTTCACAGCTACAAAGGCTCTCTGAGTGTTTCATTCAAACCATCTATCTCCTGTGCAGAAGCAATATGGCTGTCAGTCCTCCCTCGGAGCTGCTAAGAAGTAACCATTAAAATTTGCTTTTAACAGCTTTTCTGCACAGTAATTTAATATGAGATGTGTTTTTCACAGACGTTGCAGAGGTTGTTTGCACCATAGTCAGGAAGTACGGTCAGATTACTGGTTTTGCCAGCAAATGTTATTGCAAATGTACTCAGAAGACTGCAATCCGTTTTCTCCATTGCACAGAACACAGCCTATGTCCAGTTGCACAACACACTGTGACATTCTCCTCCTGCCTACACAGAAACAATTTCCAAGAGGCTATGCTGCATCTCTGGTGCATTTATCTTTGTCCTAGTCTAAATATAATGTAAACTTGCTCGTTCTTTAAAGACAATACTTTCACATAGGGAACAGCCTTTGAGCAAGAAAGTTGCTATGGAAATCCATGTTTACATTTTTCTGGCTAAAAAACCTTCCAGATAGCTCTGTGTCATTTCAAACTTTGCATTTCATGCAGTAACTCCCTACAAGTGTGTTAATACATATCTGATAGGCAAGGAGGATGTTTTGCAGTAAAATATACTGTCTACTTTTCATCAGAGCGGAAAGGTGCTTTCTGCGGTCAGTGAACGACCTTTCCACAAACAGAATTCTAAATCAGTGTACAAGACTGACAAGGGAAATGCAGCTACGATGTATTCAAATGCTTTATGCTGTATAAAGAAGAGAAAGACCATCCATTGCAACATTAACAGCTGTGAAGTGAAAATGTGAGGGCGCTCTGTGCAATTGACTTTACTGAGCATGCTGATAGAGTACTATAGCTTTCAAAGTTGTCCTTCTCCCCACCCTCTGGACAGTGATGTGAGCTGAATATTCCTGTATTTGCCAGGCAGTAGATCTGTTCAAGCATCACAAAAATGTGGAAGAAGCAGGCAATAAGTATAATCAATTCAGCACAAAACCAGGCCAAATCATTTGGATATTAAGCTGCTGTTATCAGTAAGCAGTCTGCAGAGGTAAGTCCTGATCAGGCACTAAGTGCTTCAGTGTAGAATCTGCTGACATTCTGGTTAAGAAGTGTTCAGTCTGCTGTACTTCAGGGCAAAAATTATTATAATTTAGACGCATGCCACTCAAATGTTTTGTTGAAGTCTTTTATGTTGATATTTACATTTTGAAATATAAGTATACAGAAAATGAAATGTGTGTGGGACACAAATCAGTGAAATTCACAAGCTGTCATGTATGTCCAAGCTTGCAGTTCGGTAATGCACATATTTCTGCATCAATGAGAACACCGGGATGATTACCAGGTATGTTTTTACTTGTTGCAGTTTTTGTGCTTCCAAGTCAGTGACATACATCAGTTAACAGTACAGGTGTGATTTCATATTTGCAAAAATAACAGTGATGTAAAGGCAGATCAGATTTAAGAGGGTGCCTTATCTCAGTCTTTACCTCTACTCAGCTCCCTGCTCCTACTGAAGATTACTACACAGATGTGTCAGTTCAGTTGTTTGCTCAATTGTGCTTTAAAATATAACTGTCCAGTAAATATGTTTTGGTTAAGTGTGGTCATTTCATAGAACCAACATAGGCCACAGTCACAAATGTAGTTCCTCAGTATACATCAGGGAGCATAATCAGGTAGGTGTGCACTGATCTGGTCTAAAGACCAATAGACAAGAAACTGAAACCTTAAATGTTCATCCACATTTTTGCCGTGAAACTCTTTGCTGATTTGATTTACACCGCTACTCCAGAGCCAGTGATGGAGCATGTAGAAGATCCCCTACACGGAGTCTGTTTCCGCTTCCCTTGCATCATGGAAAAACATTTGCAATTGGAGAACACCTCCCAGAAATTCAGGACAACTCTAGTTTTGACCATGATGATAATCAGTTTTATAGTATTTTGAAAATAAATCAGATTCAAAGCTGATATAATTTCCTCTGTCACTGGAGAGTAAATATTATACTTTTAAACTTGTCTGTTTTCTTACTCCTGATAAAATGTAAATCTTGTGCCACGTTTGGACTGAAAACTGCTTATTTGGTAGTGAACTCTGACTTGTCTGTAATTTTCCTTTAGTTAGAAAGCTCATAGATAATTCAAAAATAGTTGCAACATGAACAAAAGAAATAGGAAAACTTCTTTGGTCTCTAAACTGAAACATTTCCTGAGAGCTTTAGGATATTTGTCCCTAATTATTCTGAACACACATAAAATGAATAATAGACAAGAAAAATCGTGCACTCATTTAAACATGCAAAGTAACTCTACAGCAGTTAGCAAGTCTTCAAGTTCATTGTACACAGAACTTTTTTTAGTGTTGGGACCCTGTTGCAAACACAACTAGCCCTGAAAGTCTGACACCATGCGGCTTTTCTGTGACACATTAGCAATGTTTAAGCGAATAATAGAAAGTTCATGTAGAACTCAATTGTGACCAAAAATGTCATGCTATGAAAAGTCATCTTTAATTATATTTGTGATCATTACATCTGAAGCAGACTGCAGATAAGAATACCTCTCTATTTTTTTCTGTTTCCTTTACTGCTTGCACAGGCTTTGTCTGTCAGCTTGACAAAAAAAAAAAAAAATTGGAGTCCTTTGCTAAGGAAAAGGGGCTCTGAGTCTTTCTCACAAGCATGGGCAGGGATTCGGAAAAGACCCTAAATTTTGTGAAACTTATTGCATTGCCTTGTCAGGTTGAAGTACAGAGCTATAGAGAATGGTTTTCCATTCCAGTGTCTAGGGATTACTAAGTGAGCTGCTTTTTTTTCCCTCCCAAGTACTAATCTTCTTTCCTGCAGCTGAGTAATGGCACAGGAGGAACAGTAAAATAGAGTTCCCTGAACTATGTAAATATTATTTTTGTGCCTTTTTTAATACAGGTTTTGACATACTCAGCTATAAACAGTTTCTGCAAGCTTTCTAATTTAGTCCATCACAACTTCTCAGCAAGTCAAACAGGTCTCTGTGAGTAGGCTAGATAAGCATGACAGAGAAAGGGTGTCTATAAACAGAGGCAGAAAAAAATACAAGTTCACTTCTGGGTCAGTGAACAATCACTGGTGTCTGGGAAACAATGTCAGTGACAGCAGCACTTAACATTGCTTTAAAAAATAAAGTGTTCCTGGTCTGATCTAAGTCTCATTGAAATCAGAGGGAATCTTTATCCTGAATTTAATGGGAGCTGGATAGAAATATAATCCAAATACAAAGCTGATTATATCCTTAATACATGCCACAAATCTAGCTATTTATTAGAAACATGGAATACTACATAAATCATCATCTGGAAATCAGAATGTCTTTGGACAAAACCAAATCACAAAAACAAACAAAAATGGAAAATGAAGAAAAACAGTTTGTCAGTTTGAAAACAGTTCAGCAGAAGAGCTGAGTGAACTTACTAGTGCTTTGTTTACGAGCACTTGCAGAAATGTTCTAGGGGTTCATGGGTAATCACTTTAAACTAAAAGAGGGTAGGTTCTGACTTGATATAAGGAAGAATTTTTTACAATGAGGGTGGTAAAACAGTGGAATGGGTTGCCCAGAGAGGTGATAGATGCCCTGTCCCTGGAAACATTCAAGGTCAAATTGTATGGGGCTCTGAGCAAACCGATCTAGTTAAAGATGTCCCAGCTCACTGCAGGGGGGTTTGACTAGAGAACCTTTAAAGGTGCCTTCCAACCCACAGCATTCTGTGGTTCTATGATTCATCTGTTCCTACTTTACCTTCAAAAAAATGGTATGCAAACTAAAAATATAACTTTAAATGTACACCAACAATTTTGAACTCATAGAGGGTGGTTTTGCATTGGCACATAGCTAAGAGCACTGAATTGCCAAACATTAGTAAACATTGGAGACTTGCTCATACAAGTCCTTGTTTGCAGCCTCCTGGGTGTGTACAAGTGCAGGGTTTTGCAGATACACTGCATCTCTTGTTGCAGCAAACTGTGAATATAAACTCTTGTTTCCAAATTTTGCTCCACCTGGCAAGGTAAAAGCAGATGAAAATGTCGATTTCACAGGACAAGGAATGTAGACATCACTGTTGGCTGGCACGGGCTTTTCAGAATTTCATTGCTGAAAAACTTCAGCTACATTTAATAGGGGAGAAATGTCCTAGGAGTGCCTAGAAAAGACAATTCAACCTACCTACAAGTCCAATGGCTAGATGAAAAAGGGGACTCTGGTAAGGCAAGTGCAGGAGTGGAGCTGCCATTCCCAGATGTGAGCTGTTAATGTCTTTCTGCCTACACCCAGCACACTGAGAACTCCAGGGTGTCACTAGTTCATCTGTGATGGGGAGAGCTGTTAGATGTCAGCAAGGAATATTAGTATCCAGACAAAAATAGCCACCTCATGTTCCCTATACACATTCCTTCCTTTTGACGTCTAAAATATCTGCTGGAGGTCAGGCCTTCTCTTGAAGGGCACAGCATCACCTATGGCATGAACTGTCCTGTTGAGTCTCCAATGAATCCTTTGGACATTCAGCCGGTCCATTGTCTTCTTTTGTGCCCGGACTGATGAAAGCCACAAATTTCAGTTAACCATGCTTGACCATGCTACCTTTGGTTTTGTGTTCTTGATGGATCCCAGAATGACACCATTAATGAATGAGCTGCACCTACTGCAGTGATGCGCCATGTGCTTCTGGCAGATGAAGCTTTGCAACATTTACCTCATTGGAATTTTAGAGTTTTACACTCATTGGAGTGGTGTTTTTTCCCATATTCTAATGGGAAAAAGAACTTTTTTTCTTCTGGAAAAAGAGTCTTTTTTCCTATCACTTTCTTAGAGCATTAATTATGAAACTATTCAGTTTTTACTGATCCTTCTGAAATTCAATTACTTTGGATAGAAAACAAGAAAATTCTTGCCCGAAAGAAAGTAACAAGAAACAAGTACATTTTGGCAGGAGAAAATATATTAGAAAGGAACAGAAAAGAGGGATTACCAAAGATTAGGAAGGAAAACACAAAGCCTTCAGGAAAGCTCAGAGGTTTTGCATCTTGGACTCCATTTTCTGGATGCTTATTTTCACACTGGTAGGTCATTCAGTGACTTCATGGTCTCAGCTCTGTTGTCCAGGATATTTTCTGAAAATTTAAGAATATGTGTTGCCATAGAGAATCTTGAGATGATAATTTCTAACGTTGCTTGTTAGAAGCTGCAAGTGAAATTAGGTAATACTAATATTTCACATGTGTTTCAGCCATTTAAATTACTTACTGCGTAGTAGGTTTTCCATTTACCTCTGTGTTAGGTAATATTGATAGTATAATTAAGACGCTTAAAACTTTTCATTAAAGCTTCTTGGTGCATTTAAAATGTAATTAAATCATCGTGAATTTGCAGCCTTCATTAGATCTTTTGAAAGAGGTAGAAGAATATTGCCACATAAGCAACATATATTCCATAATAGCTGTTTTGTTCTGCTGCTTAAACAAAAGGAGATAAAGCCTCGTGGAGACGCTTTAGTACACCACATCATTGCAGGCTGTTCCAGAAGCTTGTAAAACAAAAAACAATCCATCATTTTATAGTATGTTATATAATCATTGCTGATTATATAACAGCTGAACAGAGTAGTTAGAATTTTTAAGATGAAGAGTAAAGCTAAAATGGAATCATCTCACTTCCTAAAAAACATATACTGTGTTAGAAGATGACTCTGTAAGTACATGTGTGCTTGCAAAAGTTGTTCTCAATATAGTTAACTTTTAGCTCACCTTTATTTAAATATTGTTTTCCCCTTTCTATTAACCAGCTGAGTCTCATTTTCTGAGGTTGTAGGTTGTCCAGGAATCTGTCATTTATCAATGTTAGTTACACTGATGTGACATCCTGGTGTATTTGACAACAGTGGGACTTTCCTAGTATTTTCAGAGCAGAAGTTTAATACAGCTCAGAGACCTACTGTGGAAAACCCATCCTGCCCTGTGTTGAGCTCAGTCAACTGACTGTAATGTCAGAAATGATTTAACTGGTGACAGCTTTGGCAAATCAGGAAGCATGAGATAAAAGAGAGAGAGAGAGAAAAGGAAGATCATGGAAGTTCCGTCTGAACATGAGGAAGAACTTCTTCCCTCTGAGGGTGATGGAGCACTGGAACAGGCTGCCCAGGGAGGTTGTGAAGTCTCCTTCTCTGGAGATATTCAAGACTCACCTGGACAAGGTCCTGTGCAGCCTGCTGTAGGTGACCCTGCTGTGGCAGGAGGGTTGGACTAGATGACCCACAGAGGTCCCTTCCAACCCCAAACATTATGTGATTCCGTAACTCATATTGTGTAAAGCTAGAGCTACATCAGGACTAATTTTTTTTCTTAAATTAGCTCTCAGGTGCTGTTTCTCAAATAAAGAGTAATGCATTTACTAGTCTTCTTCTCTAGTTCTCATGGGGGACTTCAACCACCCTGACATCTGCTGGGAAGACAACACAGCCAGGCACATGCAGTCCAGGAGGTTCCTACAGAGCATTGATGATAACTTTCTGATGCAAGCGGTGGAGGAGCCAATGAGGAGAGGTGTGCTGCTGGACCTTATACTGATGAACAAAGAGGAACTCGTTGCGGATGTGAAGGTTGGGGGCAGTCTTGGCTGCAGTGACCGTGAAATGGTGAACTTCAGGATCCTGCATGGAGGAAGCAGGGCAATAAGTAGGATCAAAACCTTGGACTTCAGGAGAGCTGACTTTGGCCTCTTCAAGGACCTACTTGGAAGAATCACGTGGGTCAGGGCTCTAGAAGGTAGCGGAGTACAAGAGAGCTGGTCACTATTTAAACATCACTTCCTCCATGCTCAGGAGCGGTGCATCCACCTGAGAAAGAAATCTAGAGAAGGAGGCAGGAGACACACATGGATGAGCAAGGAGCTTCTAACGGAACTCAAACTGAAGAGAAAGATCTAGGAATGTGGAAGGAGGGACGGGCCACTTGGGAGGAGTACAGGAATGTTTTCAGAGCATGCAGGGATGCAGCGAGGAAGGTTAAGGTCCACCTGGAACTGAATCTGGCAAGGGATGTCAAGGACAACAAGGGCTGCTTCAAGTACATCAGCAGCAAACGGAAGACTAGGGACAATGTGGGGCCACGGGTGAACGAGGTGGGTGCCCTGGTGACAGAAGATACAGAGAAGGCAGAGTTATTGAATGCCTTCTTTGTTTCAGTCTTTAGTACTAAGGCCGGCCCTCAGGAATCCCAGGCTCTGAAGGTAAGAGATGAAGCCTACAGAAAGGATGACCTTCCCTTGATCGAGAAGGGTTGTGTGAGGGATCATTTCATCAATCTGGACGCCCACAAATCCATGGGCCCCGATGGAATGCACCCACGAATGCTGAGGGAGCTGGCAGATGTCATTGCTGAGCCACTCTCCATCATCTTTGAAAGGTTCTGGAGAACAGGAGAGGTGCCCGAGGACTGGAGGGAAGCCAATGTCACTCCAATCTTCAAAAAGGGCAAGAAGGAGGACCCAGGGAACTACAGACTGGTCAGGCCCACCTCCATCCCAGGAAAGATGATGGAGCAGCTTATTCTGGAAGTCATCATCAAGCAAGTGGAGGAAAAGGAGGTTATCGGGAGTAGTCAACATGGATTCAGCAAGGAAAAATCATGCTTGACCAATCTGATAGCTTTCGATGATGGCATGACCAGCTGGGTAGATGAGGGGAGAGCCGTGGATGTTGTCTACCTCAACTTCAGCAAGGCTTTTGACACTGTCTCCCGCAACATCCTCCTAGGGAAGCTCAGGAAGTGTGGGCTGGATGAGTGGTCAGTGAGATGGATTGAGAATTGGCTGAATGGCAGAACTCAGAGGGTTGTCATCAGTGGCGCTGAGTCTAATTGGAGGCCTGTAACTAGTGGTGTCCCCCAGGGGTCAGTACTGGGCCCAGTCTTGATTAATTTCTTCATCAACGACCTGGATGAAGAGTTAGATTGTACCCTCAGCAAGTTTGCTGAAGACACCAAAGTGGGAGGTGTGGTAGACACACCGGAAGGCTGTACTGCCATTCAGCGTGACCTGGATAGGCTGGAAAGCTGGGCAGAGAGGAACCTGATGAGGTTCAACAAAGGCAAATGCAGGGTCCTGCACCTGGGGAGGAA
>Ga0065711_1041249_pt1 | contig 16290 bp, 12 predicted proteins | sample Hoacrofraction12_FD_59098 | JGI IMG/M metagenome (GOLD analysis project Ga0065711, IMG submission 59098) | Hoatzin crop microbial communities from Cojedes, Venezuela - Epithelial fraction 12 v2 (version 2) | ecosystem: Host-associated > Birds > Digestive system > Esophagus > Crop | place...
GAGCAAGGAGACAGCACCAAAAAAACATGCTAACCCTCACCCCCCCCCAAATCTGCCGAAGTACACTGCAGCCAGGAGTGCCAACAAAACTGAATTCAGAGCCCTATGTGATCAGCACAGCAAACAGAGCACAGTTACAACAACGCCCAGCAAAGAAACACAGTAATTCAGAGCACCTGCAACCTTCTGAATCTTGGAAGTACTATCGCTGGTAGATCAGTGTTTCAGCACATGCATGCGTACCTGGTGTCGCTAAATAAAAGGAAATGCTATCCGGTGCCCCTCTTTCACTGGAGAAAGAAAAAAGAAGACACCTTAAAGCTACGCTCTGCAGGGGAACGAACGGCTCTCCAGTCCTCTTCTTTCCCCACCACCATAAAGAAAAGGAAAAAATCCTATCTATCAGCTCTCGGCACAGTAACCCGTGCACCATCTGCAGACTGAAGTACCTTTCTCCCTGAGGTCTGAGCATGCTCTGTCTGCCGGCAGTGTCCTGTCGCTCCAGCTGGCTCACCTCAATTTGTTAGCCTCCCAGAGGTCAGCCTTGCATGCAGGATGATTTGCTGCAGTATTCCTGCAAATCCCCAAAGGGCGGCCACGCTGAAACAAACACCGTCGTGCCGTTTCACACAGCTCAGCACGTCTTGGGAGACAAAAGGCAAACTGGTCTGGGGGGGACGCATTTTAGAAATCCTGGTTTTGAATATCATCAATGCCACTATTACTCCAAACACTTCACACAAAAGAACAAAACAATAGGAGAGAAAGGAAAAAAATGCCCCTTGCTAGAGGATGCGAAAGCCATTCAGCGTGCTTTCTAGCAATTCCCTTGGCACCAAGCAAGCGATTTCCCAGCTGTGATGGTCAACGAATAGCTTAGTACTGAACAAGGCTGTGAGTGCCCTCCTTCAGAGATCCAGGGAACTGTATCTTCAAATGAAGTTATCTTTCATGGTGGAAACAAGTAATTCCTAAATACAACGGCACAAAAATGAGCCAGGAGCTTGTAAGAGTCTTACTGCATACAAACTGAAGGTCATGGAGGTGAAAGTGTCTTCACAGGATCACAGAATGGTAGGGGTTGGAAGGGACCTCTGTGGGTCATCTAGTCCAACCCCCCTGACAAAGCAGGGTCACCTAAAGCAGGCTGCACAAGACCTTGGCCAGGTGGGTTTTGAATATCTCCAGAGAAGCAGACTCCACAACCCCTCTGGGCAGCCTGTTCCAGTGCTCTGTCACCCTCCAAGTAAAGAAGTTCTTTATGTTCAGATGGAACTTCCTGTGCTTCAGTTTATGCCCATTGCCCCTTGTCCTGTCGCTGGGCACCATTGAAAAGAGTCTGACCCCATCCTCCTGACACCTTAATGACCAACACCTCCTGACACCTTAATGACCTTATTGGCCTTAAACCAATCTTCTCAGCAGAGCCTGAACCTGTGCAGACTGCGTAGCTTCTTGAAGATGGCAAACTAGGCAGTACCCGCTGGGAACATTTCAAGTCCTGATCCCACAATCAGATCTACATGCAGCATCAGAAGAGCAGCCCGGTTCTGCCCATGGCACTCACCAAAAGGCTTATGTCAGGAAGGCACACCACTGAACACAGTTACTAGCAGTGAGATCCCATCTCTGCAGGGACATACTTGCAGATCCATCACAAGGAAACATATGAGGCTCACTGAAAGTGTGTTGTCCATGTATTTGCAGTATACATCTTGTTGATTATCTGGGAGGCTTTCTCCCTTTAAGTGAGACCAAACAGTTGAAATGAAAAAGAGGAAAAGTTCTTTAATACCCACATGTACGCACACGTCTATACAGATACTCTCAGATGAAGAGCAAACATTTTACTCAAGGAAAAAGAGAAAAGCATTGCTAGGTTTTTGCACACGACAGGAATTATCTTCACTGCCAAAATAAAGAAGATCATATGGCTCTGCATTAAAAAATGCTATTAGATAATATATGCGGTATTCAGAACTCAACTAGGAGAGTCTGGCAGCTACAAGGGTTGGCATGTTACCTAAACTCTCGCTCTAAATAGGCCCCACAGACAAGCTGGCATCTCCAGCTTCTTGCTCTCCCCAAATCATGCTGGAAGTGATCTGAGGGAGGGGACAAATGGATTTACAGCATCTGTGGTGGTTCACTGCACTATGCAGTCACGCTGCCTGGGCTGGTTACTGTTGACCAAGCCTGCTCTGTCCATGAACACCCCCTGCTTACTGTGGGACCCCAGCCACAAGAAACTTTCTGCTTCTATCCAAGAAGGCAAAGCAGTCCTGACAAATTAATCTGCAGTAAGTGTCAGGCTGAAGCATTTGCAGGGCAGTGAGGGGCGATACATTTTGAATCACAGTAGCAATAGAGCACAACATTAAGTGCTGCAATACCCTGCAACTTCTAGGGTGAGGATCTACCAGCATTTCAAGTTATTACAGGTGATGGGTCCCTCATTCACCACCAAATACGCTGACTTTACTGAAGCCCGGACTCCTCCCTGGGGAATCGCACTGCTTGGTGAGAATTTGCAGTCTAGGATGGCACTTGGGTATCTCCTCCTCCTTCCTAGGACACTGATCCACTGCCTCAAAACAAGCATGTCCCTCATCCAGCTACTCCTGCCTGCTGTGGCAGAGGCAGCACTTTCTCCAATAGAAGATGAAAACAAGAGTAGTCCTGAGGCAGAGATCTGGCAGAACTGGCAGGCACAAAGCAGCCGCAGGAAGATCACAACTTGTCCCAGGCAGGACCCAAAACTGCTAGCCTGAATATAGCCACCGTCAGAGCTGAGAAATGTGGGTGTCATTCAGCATCACACATGCTTAGAAACACAGTAATACCATGGAATGTATAACCTTGGGTTTCTGACTGCCAGTTAAAAGTCAAATACAGAAAAATAAGCGAAAGAAAGAATGAACAAACCCAAAAAACATTCTGCAAAATCAACAAAAGGTTCTTGACAAAGCTAGACCTTCAAAAATGAGCCTGACAACATGAAGAATAAACACAACTGTTGTATCTCCTAACCTAGGGCATCACAGAAGTAAAACAGACGTTTTCCCATCTCCTGCTCTGGAGTGCTGCTTTTACACCTCTGCCTTCTTGGTACAGCACAAATAAAATGGTTCTAGCCCACCTGCAAACATTAAAAACCACCAGGATTGACAGGACAAGGTGCCATCTACCTCAGTACTCTCCTTTCCAGGCCTGTGCCATCTCTTCCCACCAACTCAAGGTGAACTTTGAACTACAGTGTGAGCCTATGTCTGTGCTGAGTGGATCCCAAGGGGACACTGGTCCGTCAACACTGACCGGAGGTGGGGGGAAGAGCAAATAGAAGAAATCTCCTCTTACAGACATTCTCCTCTGGTCAGGGACATTATCAGTGGGACCCCTCGTAACCCAGATATACCATGCTTGGCCCTTATCTTAGTCAAGCTTTGATTTTAATGGAGAAAAAAGTACAACATTTACAGACCGGTCTTCTATTTAGGAATAAGCTTCTTCTCTACCCCTGGAATGAGGTATATGCATAGACTTCACAGGTATGATTTGTCACATCCCATGGAGTTAGGTAGTTTAATCCCAATCCTGAAGAGGGTCCTATTGTCAATCCGACACACCACAAAGTAACTGAAACAAAACTACCTCGTTAAAGGCAGGAAAAAAACATAATCAAATAAATCCAATAACTCTGAAACAGTGTCTATTACTACTGTGCCGTAAGTCACTAAGTGTGGCAGCCCCAAGCTCTTCTCAAATTCTCAGCACCACCAGCTTACTGCAGGTCCATGAGGTTTGAACAGGTTGTCTTGGCTCAGAGCTAAGAGTTTGATACATATTTAATATCCCTCAAAGTTGCAGCCTGCAAAAACAGTACCACAAAAGAAAAACAGTTAACATTTTTGGAACTGCTAAAAAGCAGGACAGCAGAAGGAACACTCACCAAGCTAGCAAAGAAGTCTGAATAGATCCCTCTTATTTTAGGACTGACAAGGAGCAGGTAAATAATTATTTACTGCATCTTTGCCTTGCACATGTAAGTTGCAGGGGTACCTGCGTCACTCCGAGTCACAGCATTTATTATTTATAGTCCCAGAAGTATTCTCTATAAGAAATTGTTCTTCCTGCAGTGCTTTTCAACCAAAAATGCATCTCAATTTGAAAGCACAAAAAAATTTCATGCCTGAACTGACAAAAACCAGTCCTTGTACTGATAAATACAGAAGGAGACAAAGGAAGGGTTGGGTTTCTGGACACCAAGATTGGGACTGCACACACAGAGGAAGGCATTTTGATTCTGCAGAAACTAACATTAAAACTGGTGTCAAAAGGACCAGGACTTCAGACAAATATTGAAAATTCCTAAGCAAGAATATACTTTGACAGCAAAATAGATGTTTTCTGAAGAGTATCTCAATGGCCAAACCCCACTTTGCTCAACTGCTGCAAGCATGACATACTCCCAGGCTCAAGAGATGTAGCATTCAAGTTTTACATAAATATTAGTTTTACACAGGTATAAGTATGATCATACATATTTCACACACTTGGGTGACATGTCTCTATATCAACCTGACAAATTCATAGATATTTATTCTTCCCCAAAGATATCTGAATATTTTATACATATAAAATATATACTTTTTATGGAAAAGCACACTAGCTATCTGAATTTGTCATACGCTAAACTATTCACTCTAACAATCCCTCCATCCCCATTAGGAACCACCCTAACAGCACTGCAGGTACATACTGGCCTGCTCCTGCAGCTACATGCAACATGTGTTCAGACAAATGGCACGGGAGAGTCACCTGTTTCCAAGTTTCCAAGGCAGGAGATGGCTTCGGTAGCTTTTCTGACCCAAGCTAGGCGTCATTTGTGCTCTTTCAGGTTCCCATTTTGTCATCAGTAATGACAGGTCAGCAGGTGACACAGATAAACCAATTCCCTTTCCTACAACTGTCAACTGCATACCTGCAAATGTAACTAATGCCAATGTGTCTGTAAAAGGAGCAGAGATAATCCATGCTCATAAAAGCAGCTTGGTAAGTAAATGGTGTTCACCTAGACAGACATGAGAAACCAAGGGTAAAACATTGCCTTTGAGACTCCTGGGTATTGCTCATGGCCACACCATCGTGCTTCCCACAGCCCACTAACTGTTAACTATTTTTGCCAAGGCAGCAGTAAGATCATCTGCCCCCTCTCAGACGACACTATGGTATTAGGCCTTTATCACTACTACGTCATCTGAAGAAACATATTGCCCGTTTTGCAGATGAAAAGATTGAAATTGGCAAAGGGATCTGGGTAGGACACCACACCAGCAGCCACAAATATAGTAGCAGCTGCCTGTGAAAAAACCACCAACAGTCAAACCCTCACATGCACCCCAAGGGTGCATGCATCTCCAGGGCTGAAGACAGGAGCTAGGGCCTCCAAGATCACAGGTGACAGTTTAAACATGATAAAGGACAGGGAGGATTAAGTTATCAGGTCTGTCACTGTTGCTCTGAAAGAGCTGCTGGTGGAGCAGCCATAAGGCTGACATGTTCTGCTCGCGGCACACCTTCCTCCCATCTTCTATCCCCATCCACACGCGCTGTGCAGAGGGCCACGGGCCTCCTGCACACCTGGGAGACCCCTGCAGCCACAACCTAGTCTGAAGTTGGAGGCCCTGTCAACATGAACTTGTCCAGAGAAGGGGAGAGTCCCTTTTTCCTGTCTGTTGAGACAAACAGGGTAGTCATAACCAGCAAGTCTCATAGAAGTCTTAGGAAATTAAGATGGTAATACCACAGCAAAATACAGCTGTTGAAAGGAAAAACATCCTTGAATGAACATCATAGAGGCACCAAGGTACGCAAAAGAAGAGAAATAACAGAAATACAAAACTCGCATTTTAGGCTAAACAATGGAACTGTCAGGCACTTTGCTGGATCTGTAGCAGCGAACAGCTGACAAGTGTGTGTAAGTATCTGAAGGACAGGGCTTAAGATGTCCAAGCATTCCACCGCCTTCACTGGATTATGCATCCGTTTGCAAGTGAGCTGCAGCTGTTCCAGAAGAGATGAGAACATCTCAGTTCACAAGCAGGATTATAGCAGGACTGTTCCCCGCAGCTGCCTTTGCCCTAAGCTTCCACTTTCTGCTTTCCTAAAAGCCCTGGAGAACCAAAACCTACAAACCAAAGTCCTAGTACTTCATGGGAAGAACTCCACAAGGAGGCAGCAGCAGCGTCTACAATCTTGATCAAAACGGCAGTTTCGATCCAAGCTGGAGCGTGTGCTTCAATTAGCCAGTCTCTGACAAATGCCTGGAGGTGCCTAGCACAGCAGCATGACAGGAATGTAGTTCAGAGCCAAGGTAAAGGAGAATCTAAATCAAATCAGGCGAAATAAAAAGGGTTACTGCCATTTTGAGTCCCCAAATTGCAAATAGATTGTTCTACCTTCAATATTGCCTTCAGCCACACCTGTACACCACAGCCTCGCATCTTAAAGGGACGCAGCCAGCATATAACCCAACCCTATTGGTATGATAGTCATGTAATTTTAACAACTGATAGGAGCACAGTATTATGCATATAGTATATACACATCCCAGAGTCCTGAGGGAATTGGCTGACGTAGTTCCCAAGCCACTCTCCACGATATTTGAAAAGTCATGGCAGTCAGGCAAAGTCCCTGGTGACTGGAAAAAGGGAAACACTGTCCCCTTTTTAAAAAAGAGTAGAAAGGAGGGCGCTGAACTACCGACCCGTCAGCCTCACCTGTGCCTGGGAAGATCATGGAACAGATCCTCCTAGAAGCTATGCTAAGGCACGTGGAGGACAGGGAGGTGATTTGACGCAGCCAGCGTGGCTTCACCAAGGGCAAGTCCTGCCTGACCAACCTAGGGGCCTTTTATAATGGAGTGACTACATCTGTGGACAAGGGAAGAGCTACGGATGTCATCTATCTGTACTTCTGTAAGGCCTTCGACATGGTCCTCCACAACATCCTTCTCTCTAAATTGGGGAGACATGGATTTTATGGGTAGACTGTTTGGTGGATGAGGAATTGGTTGGATGGTCCCATCCAGAGGGTAGTGGTTAACGGCTCAATGTCCAGGTGAAGAGTGGTGACAAGTGGTGTCCCTCAAGGGTGCGTACTGGGACCAGCACTGTTTAATATCTTCATCAATGACATAGCAGGACTGACAATGCCCTCAGCAAGCTTGCAGATGACACCAAGCTGAGTGGTGCAGTTGACTTGCGGGAGGGAAGGGATGCCATCGAGAAGGATCTTGACAGGCTTGCAAGGTGGGCTCATGTGAACCTCATGAGGTTCAACAAGGCCAAATGCAGGGTCCTGCACATGGGTTGGGGCGATCCCTGGTATCAATACAGGCTGGGAGACGAAGGGATTGAGAGCAGCCCTGCCAAGGACTTGGGCACATTGGTGGATGAAAAGCTAGGCATAAGCCAACAATGTGCGCTCGCAGCCCAGAAGGCCAACCGTATCCTGGGCTGCATCAAGAGAAGTGTGGCCAGCAGGTCGAGGGAGGCGATTCTGTCCCTCTACTCTGCTCTGGTGAGACCCACCCAGGAGTCCTGCGTCCAGCTCTGGAGCCCTCAGCACAGGAAAGACATGAACCTGTTGGAGTGGGTCCAGAGGAGGGCCACAAAGATGATCAGAGGGCTGGAACACCTCTCTATGAGGAAAGGCTGAAAGAGTTGGGGTTGTCCAGCCTGGAGAAGAGAAAGCTCCAGGGAGGTCTTACTGCGGACTTCAAGTACTTAAAGAGGGCTTATAAGAAAGATGGGGACAAACTTTTTAGTAGGGCCTGTTACGATAGGACACGGGGTGATGGTTTTAAACTAAAAGAGGGTAGATATAGTATATATATATAGAAGACATTTTTTATAATGAGGGTGGTGAAACACTGGCACAGGTTGTCCAGAGAGGTGGTAGATGCGCCATCCCTAGAAACACTGAAGGTCAGGTTGGACGGGGCTCTGAGCAACCTGGTCTAGTTGAAGACGTCCCTGCTGACTGCAGTGAGGTTGGACTAGATGACCTTTTTAGGTCCCTTCCAAGACAAACTATTCTATGATTCACTGATTACTGGATACCCCTGCCTCTAGTGTAACCATTTAGACTGACGCTAAAGGAGCACAAAACATCTGTGTTCTGGGTTGGCAGCATATCCCAGGGGTGCTAATATTCACTTGAAAATTCAGAACAGAGTGTAAGGTCTCATGAATCATCTAAAATAACTTATACTGGAGAAGAAAAAAGCGTGTTTCCTGACAGCATAGGCCATAGGACTGAAAAATGTCTGCTGGCCAATTTAAACGCTTCCTTAAAATTGTTTTTTGATTAGCACTTAAATACCCTGGTCTGATTTTCCCTGTGGAAAAGAGCAATTCTTACCTCATCTCTCATCTGATTACAGTATCATCAGAGGGTCTAGCAGAGCAATAGTAACATATGGCTGTGGGCCAAGCATTCACTGTTTCAAATGTTGCTTTGAGGGCTACCGCTGCTACTAACAGGGGGAAGAGAAGAAAGCAATATGCGTCATCTTTCTCAGCTTCAACGTGAACCACTCCATGCAAGAGGAAAGTGTGATGAACACACTGAGTTACTTGTACAAAACCATTCCAGCTCCTCCAGGTGTCATATGCAACAATTTACAGTTCAACAGCCAGAAAGAACTTCTTTGTGCCCTTGCCAGCTTGAAAATTCATGGAAGGACTATTGAATCTAGGCATATTTATCAAGGGCACAGCAGCAAGAGGAAGAGGTTCAAGCCTGATTTGAAGGGTTTTTTTTGTATAAGACTTGCTGTTATATTTCTTTGAATAGTAACAAAAAATAAGGTGGTTAATTTTTGCCCCATAAATCCCAATAAATCAATGCGTCATTTCTCTACAGACCTCCTCCTCACCCCACCTCCATGGGGTTACAACAGCCCCATAAATATCTGATACAACATTTAATACAAATGAGAGGGTGAAAGTTTCAGAGAAAAAGCAGAAAGTATCTGTTGGGGGGGGAACATCTGCAAACCTAGTGACACAGTTGCTGTTCACTGGCAGCCCTTCAATGATGGGAGATTCCTCACCCAAGCCTGCCGCAGCAGTTCATTTCTGTTCCCTTCATTCCCACTGGCAAAATCTGCTGCCTCTGTTGAGTCAAATGGTGAGTCAAGCATTTGGCAATAAGAATCTCTTCAAATAACTGAAGTGTAACCTGACTGCCACGGAGAGAAGAGCAACATCAGCCTGATAAACAAACTGCTGTTTAAAGCAGCTGCACTTAAAAACATCTGCTCCCGTTCATTATGTACGGCTCTGGATCCATGTCCAGATATTTGCAAAGCCAAGTAGAGAGCGGTCTTTCAGCTACTTTCATCAAGGGCATTGCAGACAGCATCCTACATCAAGATGTGCTTCTCCACCTCTAGATTTCTGCTAGCATTGCTGCTGATGCAGCCATTCCCCACAGAAGCCATCCAGCCATTATGAAAGCCCTACAGCATTACCCAAGCACAGGGAGGGTTGGAGTAGGTCTGAACCCTCTCACTTGCAAACTCCCAAGATGAGCCATAGTAAAAATACATGTGCTGTCACATTCCTCACCCTCAAAGAGGAAGGTCCTTGTGACCTTGGAGAAAAGGCAAGACTAAAATGTATGTATCGGCCATAGGCAGCGAGACCCATCCCAAGTCTGAAGGTATCAAGAGATGGAGGACATATATCATCCCAGGCAGAACCTTCCTGACTTGGCTCATCCAGCTCCACCCTCTCCATGGCAGAAGGATGTGTTTATAATCTGTCCTGGAGGCTGACAGGAACAGCCTGCTGAGGTAGCCAACCCTTTTTCCCAGGCAAAGGGATTAAAGCTACAGTCACAAGAGGCTCTTTTTGCAACTATGAAGACTCAAATCTGCACCCATAATAATGCAGAAAGGACCTGAAAGGAGAAAGCACCAAAGTCAGAGGCTGAGGACTGATTAGAAAACAGCCATCTTGCTAAGCGACTTAAGGTTACACAAAATAACCACCATTTCTTTACCATCAAGATGATGAAATATACTAAAATAAAAACTAAAATACATTTAAAACCCTCTTCTCTAATTTGTTTCAATATATTCAACACTTAAAGACAAGCATGAACCTAAAAGCCCTGTGTTCCAAAGGGACAAAGACATGCACATAAATTAAGTAAGGACTAGAGAACTTTTCGAATAACTTGACTTTGTGACCTCTGTGCTAAATATATATGTATAGGTATATAATACATATGTATGACTACTACAAAATTCATATAAAAGATTACAATTAATATACAGAGTATATATTGCTCTTAAGTTTATACCCGCATTAAAAGATGATTAATCTGTGGCTTTATAAATTTAAAGAAATTAATTTCAATAAGCTGCTAGCTTCCTAGCTTAGGTTTTATACCTTTGACATAATCATAACACAGTCAGAAGCCAAGAAGCTGCAAAGCCATATATAAATGTGTGTGAAGCTGTCCTAGATAACCTTACAGGAGAAGAGAAGGGGAGAAAAACTCCAATCTTCATTTTCTATTAACTCTCAGGTCTCTGCATGAACATGAGTAATAACCTAAGTAGTAAAGAACAAACAGCAGAAGCAAGGAGCAGAGGTAAGAACAAATCATTAAAAAGTGATAAGCGCCAAGGGCCCTAACTTAGCTAAAGGCAGTAAAAATGCACATGCACAGGAAGCCGCCTCATGTCTCAGAATGAATCTGGTCATATAGTTTTAGTGCTGAGCAAGTGACAGCCTCAGCATGACACGAGAGTGTCTGTTAGAAAGGACAGTACTTCATCTGTGAGCTTAGAGGTCTGATAACCTATTTTCCCAGGTGTGTCTCTCCCTCCTTCTAAAAGAGGATATTACACAGCAAATTAATCATTGTGCACCTTTTTATTCTCCACCTCTCCTCCCCTTCCCCTCCCTCCACTCCTCTCATCCACTGTGAAAGCTAAGCAGGAAAATATGGATGGTTCACAACAAAACTGAAATAAACTCGCAACAGCAGGAACAGCCTTAGTCTGGTCTGGCTCACACAAGTGAGCTTATGATATGATGAGTCAGTGCAAAGAAAAGAGGTCACAAAACTGGTGTTGCACACCTTTCTGGAACGGGCTTTTTGCCCACACAGGTATGGTGAAAGCCTCATCTGCCCAGGGAGCAAACACTGGAAACTAATCTTGCCAGTGCAAATGGATTTCAATTCACAAACCATCAACTTCCCACTCAATTTACATTACAGGTGGCCAGCTGGGAGAGGGAAACCAAGAGCAAACTACGAAACCACGCAATTCATGGCTAAGTCATTTCCAGTGCATCAAAGGCCCATCAGTGACTGCCCCATGCAACGGACTGTGACCATCCTGTAACTGCATTTGACTGCCTGCTTGCCAGGGGCAAACGCAAAACCCCATGGCATCCAGGAAGGCACTGATGATACAAAGCATCCCTCTTCAGCAGAGGGAGGGCAGCCCAAACACCCAAACTAACCAGGGCTTTTTCTAGGACAAAAGAAGGGACAGAGTCAGATGGTTTCAAATTCCTTCAAGGCATTTGCAATTGCCGAGATATTTTGCACAGACTGTGCTTCACTGGTCACCAGCGGTCCAAAATTCACATACAGATTAAAACTACACATGGGTTTCTGCGCTTAAAGAAATCAGGGTCTAAACTCTCGGTTGGGTACTACTCTCAGAACAAAACACATTCACACTAGTACATCACTGAAGAGAACCTAACTGTCAAAAATAAGTGTTACTCAGAGAATAGCAAGCAAAAGTGGGATCTAAAACATAATGGGTGAGATTTTAGCTGCAAAAGCAATAAAAAACTCGCACCACGGCTTTGACAACAATGCAGCAGAAACATCCCAAACAGGCTGGTTTTGAAGAACAAAGCTTATTTTTCAGTGCTACCCACAAGACTTCATAAAGGAATCTTTTTAAAACTATAGGTCTACTGATTACTGTATCGGAGAGCATAACCAGATGAATAAGTAAGCTCTGTGTGCAAGCCCACTTCATACAAGAGGTGCACAGAGCACAACCGGGAAACTCCTTGTAATTCCTTGGCATCATGCAAGCATGGTCCTAGCACCTACACAGCTCTAAGCTGAATAAAGAGATGGTTCTCTGAAACAGAAGTAGCCTATGCCAAATTTACACAACAAGGACTTCCAATCAAGGACCCAATACCAGAACTCAGCTTCACTTTGCTCCTTGAGCAGCAAAGCAGCAGGCAGATCAGACTTTAGAGACCTCTTTCCCTGCTAATTACATGACAACAGTCTAAAACAGAGACTGTATCACACTGCCTGTCTCTCAAGAGCAAATGTGTAATCAAATTGTTAAGGTCAACCAGTAAAAAGACAGAAAAGAAATTAACACCATATACAAAGAAATCTTTGCAACCAAAAAATGAAATCGTTTTTACTGAGGATTACATTTTCTCAGTTGACATTTAGCAAGTAAACTGGATGGTAGAAAAGCCACTTTTTCACAAATACAGAAACGCCTTCTGTTATCAAATAAACTCTTTTTCCTCTCACCTTTAATCCCAATCTCCATATATGCCATCTCAACACAGAACCAAGTAAACATCGAAATGCCCCGTGGCCCCTTTTTACATGTGTGGTCTTCAGAACACCTGGCAGCTGAAGAAGGTGCTCCTGGATCCAACTATGCAGAGAAGTCCAGCTGTCAATAACTATCTATATCTCTGTTTCAGTTTTATAAGGCAGAGTCAAAGGCCAGGAGAGACGAGAACACTTGCATATGTGTTTTGAAAGGAAAAGGCAAAGTCTTTTACAACGGAAAAGGGAAACATCAGTTGGTTCAGATGTAAGAATTGTGCAGCACAGACTCTCGTAGGCATGACAAAGCAAGTTTCGATGTGGGAGACAGTCAAATGGCTACATGGAAGGGTGGGAAAAATTAGTGAAACTTTTCAGCTATCAGTGGAAAAAGCTTTAAGAGCTGAAGGGGCAAATTATCGAGCCCTTCACTTACAAAGCATTTCTAAGGAAAACTTCCAAGTCAAGTCCAATCAGCTAACTACACTTAAACTCGGGTGTGCCTCTTCTCAAATATAAACAAAGCAAACCAAAAGAATATAAAAGACATAGGACTGAAATAAAGGGAAGGAAGAAAAGAAACAACTAGGATGTCAATAGAGTACAAGATGACGACACACTTCGACAAAGAATGTGCAGCAGAAGAACGTGCAACTTTCAAAAACTGCCCCAGAGAAGACCAGACTAGGAGGTTATCTTCTTGATCTGTGCTTATCAGTAAAGCACCAAGGAACTTACAGTCATGAGCCTGAGATCTCATTGCACTGTATGAAGTAAACAAAATCACTCAAAATGCAGGAGATGGGTGTGAGAATTGCAGTGCCAGCTGCAATGCTGTGGGACCAGTTGGAGGTAAATCACTGAAAATCAACAACGCTATGAAATCAGTGCATCAGGAAAACTCAGCCCCCATCTGCCTTTTAAAGCATCAAGGATCCAGGAGGGATAACATCTAATTCAGCACCAAAAAACCTCAATAAAAACATTTCCACCTGTACACACAAATGATGTCTCTCCTTCTAGTCTGAATGCAAGCTCAAATCCAGCAGGAAGGGGATGGACAGCTTCACACCACCAGCAGCACACAGACAGCACCCAGAGCAGAGAATACACTGCTTCCTCAGAGAGCACATACGCTGTCAAATTCAAAGGAGCAGGAAACGTGGCACTAAAATGAAGTGGAAGAAAGAAAACAGAGCCAAAAAGAGTGCTTCTGCTAAAGGACAGTGAGAATAAGAACCAGACGAGGAACAGATCTAGACCCACTCTGTTCACTACACCTCGCCATCAGCAGTCAGTAAAAAAAAAAAAAAAAATCCTCTTTTGGGAACCTTCTGGAAAACTGGATTTCTCAGGCCAGCAGAGAGCAAGGCAATACATGGAGCTTTGGTCCAAGGGCAGGAGGGAAAGTGGCAGAAATGTAAATTACTGGAAATTTCTACATATTTCTCTGTTTGCAAGGGAGGAAACGTTACGCACTCCCTTGTAACACCCTCAGTCTGTTCTAACGCTTCAGCCCTTCCATGCAGAGGCACCACACTACCGTACCACCTACTACAGACAAGGTGTTCTTCTGCTTATGGTTAGCAGCCATGGGTACAGTGTGAAAAGTCAGGAGGGGAAGTGGATAGATGCACTGCAAGGTAGCAAATGCCAAACCATTAGGGTCTCCATCTACATCAGTTGACACTGTGGAGTCAAGGGCAGTAAAACACCAGAGTAACACCTGCAATACTCACAGACTGCTCTTCCAGGTGACTGGAAAAGGCTCATTTCCTTTTCCTACTTCAAGCCACTAAACCAAATTAATCTTCCTTTCATTTGCTTACCCCACACAGCATGGTGCCAGGTAGATACACCAAATGGAAGCAACGCTTGTGCTTAGGTTTAAGCATGTGCATAACTCCTGGCTGGATCACCACTTTCAACCACACGTCCTTCTTGGCCATGGATTTGCGTTCTTCCACATCTTTAAACTTTCCAGGACATGTAATTTATCATTCTGCCTGTGATAAAGGATGGCAACACCCTGCCCTTTCTCGCTCTCATTACACTGCAGAAAAGAAAAATACAGATTTCTCAACAGCAAGGTGGAAGACGCCAATATCCCTTTTCCTCCCTCTGATAATTTAGCTATAGCATATTATTACCAGGCTTGAATCAGAAAAAGGGAAAAAGACTCAAAGGAAGCAGGAAAAAAAAGTGGAGGAAAAGGATAATTACTGCAACAGAGACAAACAAACAAAAAAATCCATTTGCAGATCACACATGAAAAGAACATCTGTATTAATTATGATCTCAGAAGAACTGACTAGGATAAATCCACGTGCAGTTCCAGGTATTTCAGCCTAAATATGGAAAAAACACATTACTCTGAGTCTATGAAGGGCTTAGGTTTATCAATACTATTTATACACACTTTCTTGGTTCATTTTAGACATATCGCTTATACTATACATGCACTATAAATACGAAATGCATAGCAGCACATTTATGTGTTGCAGAAACAGGATTTTAAACCAACAGACTTGAGTGTTCACTGATTTTAAAAGACAACAGCTCCCTATTTTTTAACACGTTCCTAAATTATACATGGGCTGTGTATCCCTCCAGACAAATGAACACTGATAAATTACATTCTGTCTCTAGCCAGGCACTTCAAGTAATCTCCACCCTCCCACCTCCTCATCACATGAAATAAAGATGAAGCACCGCACAACGTCAGTCATGCTGCAGATCCATTCAGCAGCTGCCTCTACCCGAAACAACAGAATAGATGGGTCAAGATCTTCATCAGCCTTCACTATCAGAAGCTGAAAATTTTGCTGCAACGGACTCATGCAACCTCTGAGAGGGTGCTGGCTAGTACACGCCCTACACAGCCACCATTATGCTAGATTGCGTCGTGTCCGCTCCTCTCAGAAGTTTCTCCTGACAGGATTGCTCTCCTTCCTAACTGACTTTCTCTCTCCTGCCTAGACAAGGGATTTCAGATGCATCTGTGAACTGAGATAAGTTTAACGAGCAGCACAGTGTGCTCCATGACCCAGCTGCTCCCCAGCCACGTGCCTGCGGAAACGCTGCCTGGAGTATTAAGCCCACTGCGCATGCTTGAGCACACTCATCCTGTGTACAACCTGCTTCATTACCCTCCTCCCAGCAAGCTCGCCCAGAGTGAATTTGATGCGTTTAAGGACTGAAGACCAGCCTTGCCTCCCCGTAGTGCTATCAAACATGTTACAGGCAGAGAATTTGGCCATATTCTGTTTATAGCGTTTCCTCCCAAGTCCACTTCTGACAATAGCTGAGCTGATGTTTGATCAGCAGGAGAACAGTGCTCCATGCAACACAACCCACCAGCACCACGGAGAGCTGCTGCACCCTCACACTGTTCCCTGCAAACCCCAGTCCCTCCCCTACAACAGCACAGCAGCCGGATCCCTTCCGGGTCTCCTCATCTGACACTCACAAAGCGTGGAATTGCAGAAAATCAGAGTACGAAACACTAAGAACCTTTAAAGTTCAAATATAAATCACTTCTTTACTGATCTGGCCAATTAAAAAATGAAGAATGATAACAAGTTGTGAAATTTATCCTGTCACCAGCCTAACTGCTACTCGGGGCTTCAAATTATGGCCAAAAAAAAAAAAAAAAAAAAA
>Ga0065711_1010009_pt1 | contig 16289 bp, 8 predicted proteins | sample Hoacrofraction12_FD_59098 | JGI IMG/M metagenome (GOLD analysis project Ga0065711, IMG submission 59098) | Hoatzin crop microbial communities from Cojedes, Venezuela - Epithelial fraction 12 v2 (version 2) | ecosystem: Host-associated > Birds > Digestive system > Esophagus > Crop | place...
GGGGCGGCGGTGGGTCCGCCCCGAGCAGCTCCGCTCCGCTCCCCGGGAGTCCGGGCGTAGAGCGGGGCCTGGGGCCGGGGCCTGGCAGCCCCGGGTTGGGGCGGTGCCGGGAGGGCTTGGAGGCGCGAAAGGGCCCCGCCCCGCTCGGCCTCTGCTTGGGGGTGCCGATCCCCGGGGGGTTCTGAGCCTTCGTCGGCTCCTCCCGGAGCGGTCAGGGTCCCTGGACGTTTCAGGAGAATGTGTTGCTTTGCTTCGTAGCCATTGTCGCGGTGGTGTAGTTAATAAAGTTAAAGGATCTGGTCTCGGAGCTCTGTCGCCCTTTTCAGTCTGTATACATGGGTGGCTAATGTGGAAATGGAGCGAAGATCGTTTCGTCCATCTGCCGCCCCACGAGGATGTAACAGGGTGAGGTGGTGTTAGCCTGGAACGGGAGCGCTTTGGTTAGAGAAAGCTGTTGGTTTAAGCTACGTTAAGGACCCAAATTCTCAAATTTCTGAGAACTGAAGGTATTTTGCATTTTTGAAGTAAATATGTCCACTTTTGATCTCTGGCTGCTATACCCTGTTAGGAATTAGGTGTGTTTAATTTATAATAAAGTACAGCTTGTCATTCGCTTTGGGACTAGACTACATCAAAGATATGTTACAAAAGCATATCCTCAGTAGTATTTCCCTGCAGGAACTCCTCATAATTTAGCTTTTCACAGAATTGACATTTGTCAAATCTTTGTTTTGTGAAGTAATATCAAAAGACTAATTCCTCCTGAGGCCAGGATAGTGCTTCTTGGTTCTTGTAGTCTGCTTTTCATTCACTTATTTTAATGGGAAAAGGTCAAGTGAATCACTTTAATGACTACACAAGTGTATATGCACATTTAAGTTATTAATAGGTTCTTAATGCTTTAAAGCTTCCTGCATATTTTTCCCATAATTGGATTTAATATGACACTTTCTCTTCCAAATAACTCTACTGCCTTTTTTGTTTTAACTTGAGAAGGAAAATGTAGTTTTCTAAGATAGTTAAATCAAATGGCCCAAGTTGATGACTCTCAAGTGAAAGCACACAAGTGCCTGCCTGTCCGTCCCTGGGTGAGAATGGCAGTTCCTCTCCAGGGAGGCTCGTTTGTGCTGAGTGCCCCCATGGCTTTGTAGTAAAGATTTGTTTCCTCTAAACTTGGCTGAGCATCATATAGGGAAAAGATTAGGGGACAGATCTGGTGTCTTGTGGGCTCCCTTCTGGTTATGTCTTTTGTAATGCTACAAGTGCCATTCATTCAGAACTGGGAACCATATGTGCTGATAGTTGTATCAGCGATCAGAATTAGCTGCATCAGCTTTCAGAATTAGAGATCATGGAAAAGCTCCACAGCTGTCAGTTTGGAGAGCTGTCTAGACCTTTCTCATTTCTCTGTGTCTTTGCCCTGCCACTCTCAGCTGAGCAGTTCATCTTATTTTTTACAACAGGGATAATGTGGAATGGTCAGAAGAGCAGGAAGCCAGTGCCAGGAGTAAAGTTCAAGAGAACAGCTCACAGCTATTGCCACAAGACAAACAAGGTACTTCTGGATGCTATTGTAATGCTGAGTCTTATCTTGTTCATACAAGAGCGGAACAGTCTGGCCAGAGCTCCATATGCATCTTCACTTATTCCTCCCTTCCCCCCATCTGCCAGATCATTCAAAGTACATAACCTAGTAGTTGATAATGAAAAATGGAGGAGGAGGAATCTTTCTGTTCTTAGTTTACCTCTTTGTGACTTTTCCACCTTCTCCAGAAACTCATCCTACTAGAACAGAAATTATATTGGCTGGGAGGAGTCGTCGTGGGTTGAGCTGCTTTGTTCGTGTTGTGTATGTTTAAATACTTGTTAGTGTTCCTTGTCAGCAAACTCCTTTCCGTGTAGAGCAGCAGCCTCATTTAGTCTTATTTTTTCTGCTTGCTTTTGCTTGCTAAAGCTTAACTTCTAACAGACAATCCTCTGTTTGCTTGCATGCTGTGGAGCTATCCCTAATGCAAGCTCGGTTTTTCTCTTCAGAGGGCCTGATGAAGTAGTGTCCATATTCATCTCTACCAGGTTAACAAACAGCATGATAATGATTAAATCAGAAGCGAAGAAAAATTATTTTATCCTGATTGAAGTGTTTATCATCAGAGAGGCAGAAAAGGGATTCCAGAGTTTTTTGTTTCATCAAACTTGGCTTAAAGGATATTTATACATCCAAAATGCAAAGCTTACCTGGATCTGAACCAAGCTAAAGGTGCACAGCTCTAAGTAATACGGCCGAAGCTGTTCTGAGTTGGTTAATAATGCGTCTTTCCTCCACACCTGCTAGATATCATCCAGTCCCTTAAATGGCGGGGAAATGGCTTCCTGTTCTTTGGTGTGATAAGAGACTTGTCTGGTGATGGTCTTGTTATACCCTGCCGAGCTCTAGGATGGATCTGCTCCTTTTGTTCAAGTTAAATTGAGCGTGGCATCTGTAAGGCGATGCTGAACGCTATTGGAGCTATTGAGACACTTCCCATATAGCTTCCAGTTGTGTTCACAATAGCAAATTTAATTATACCAAAGAGCAACCCTCCTAATTTCTTGGATTCCCAGAAGTATCCAGCAGTTTCTATTGTGATACCCATTGTGCTGAGTTCATTTTAAAATCTGGTTAACATTAAAGGATGCTGTCTGTCATGCTTTGAGAACCTATATACAACTATGAAATTGTGGAGCAATTCACTGTTAGAGCAGTTTGTCAGGTCTTCGTGATGTATTTCCCAGAGTGAACAATGGAGGCCAGTGAAATTTTGATGGCTGCTATTCAGTGGGAAGCATGTGGAGACAATGGGATGGCTGAAACGTAGGGAAGCCAGCCCAGCCAAATGTGCCTGAAGGCTCTAGTATTTTGAGAATCAATAACGTCCAGGCAGCAGAACAAAGGCAAGCTATTGGTCATTATGGCTGTATTATTCTGTGGACTTCTTGGGGCTGTCAGAATTTGTTCTGAAGGAGGAGAGAACTTCTGTGGGGTATGTCGAAGATGTGTCTCCTGGCTGGGAACAAAGAAAGAAGTGGAAGAGCTTTTTGGTTTCCTTTTGAGGCTCCATAATTAGCCCGCATGCCATTCAGGGGGTCCCCGGTTCTCTTCCTGTCTTTTGTGAACAGGTACTTTTGTTTGCCCTTCTGCAATGTGGAAGGGTGAGTATGGGCTTGGCTCTGGGGGTTTCCTTACAAAGACGAGCAGAAAAGTCAGGAGTCCTTATCAAGAATGCCTCTGGAGGAATCTGGCTCGCATACCGATGTCCCCGTGAGCTAATACCACAAAAAGGGTCTTGAAGCAAGTATTATGTGAACATTTCTGGCATAAGTTGTGCAGGAAGTCAGACTGAAAAATTAATGTGGTCATTTTTTTTGCTTTAAATCTGTTTCTTGCATGATCTTTGTCAGCTGGCCCCTGATTTCTTGCATTTGTATTGTTACTGATCCTGTATTCCAGTGCTTTGAAAACACCACACTATGAGGTAAATGAGCTTGAATAGAGCTTCCGCATATGTGGGTTGGAGTATAACAGCTGTTTGATAGCATCCAACAGAATTTCACAATAATTTAACACAGGAAGAGCACAATGTCCTGTTTAGTGTTATACTGTGGCAAAAATGTGGGTAATCCAAAATGGCTGGGCTGGAATTTTGCCCCAGCACCTTGGGTAAGCATCCCATTACAATCAGGCTGTCATGGGATTGTTAGGGACCAGCGGGAATCAGGACTTCTTGTTTCTGTTAGGTGAAAGAGTGTCTCCAGCCTCAGCAGACTTGCATATCCCTACTAGTGCATGGAAGAAGTCACAGTTCAGGAAGGAGTGAAGCACCAGGGGCTGAATCAGTAACACTTCTGCCTCTGACATTAGCAGTCATTGAATTCTCCTATGCAAAGAGTAAACTGACTTAACCCTGCTTGCTTTGAGCTACAGTGGGATCATGGCACAAACTTACCACTTTAGTCTAATATCAGACATTAAAATTTCTTTCTGCTTGGGATTTAAGGACAAGGCTTCTTAAAAGGAGAAAATCCTTGTAGTTGTGGTGAAGAGATTATTTCTGTATATAGCTCACTGTGTTCTAGGGATAGGTCCCACTAAAAATACACATACAACTGACTTCTGATTCTGTTAAAGCCATTTTTGTCTATATTTGGCTAAGGCTACATATGTTTCCAGGTGTTCTTGGTTCCTTTTACTATCTCCCTTCAGATATCTTCTAAACATTTGTATGCTTTTCAGAAAGACTAATAAATTGTCGTTCAGAGAGTAATACTAATCTCCAATTTTAAGACGCCTGCTTTTTCTCGTAACCCTGTTCTTAGCAGATGTGGGAGAGAGGTTATCCATTCTGACATACAGTCATTGTCCTTAAGTGTGGGAGAATCATTTGCGTTCAGGAATGCACGTGTTGCTGTGCGAAGATGGCTAAGGAGTTGCATGTTATTGAAATGCAGTTGGGATCTCTGGCTGTGGATGTTAATGCATCTAAGTGATTACAAGCATAGGATGCTATAATTAGCTCTTATTTCCCAGGACAGAGAACTCATCACATGGATGAGAATTCAGGAAGCCAGCTGGATTCGTAACTACCCATTGAAAAATAGTTCCCCTAGAACTGTGCTTGATTTGAAATCTGTGAAGGTGTGTGGAAATAATTCTGTGGGTGACCTGAATGTTATTAGATTGTGGCTTTGTAAGAGTTCTTCCAGCTTTCTGTAATACTCATGTTGCTACTGGAATGTATATCCACTTGGTGTGAAAATTACAATGCTTGCTGCTAAAGTTAATTCTTACCATCTTTAGTCTACACTATTGCTTTAACAACAGTGGTTGCTTTGTTGATTCCCCTCTTTTGTTTTAATTTCATCAATGCGTGATGCTCTGACATGCGCAGAACTATAGAAAACAAAGTGCTGTAGACTGGACTCCAGCAATACTTGTGTGAAAACTTCTGTCCTGTAATCCTGGAGTATTGCGCAAGTGCTAATTGAGCTTTCTGACAGACCTGTGTAGTTGACTAATTTTCTGTCTCTTCATCTGAAAAAATGGACAGCGTCTTGGACAGGAGCTCTTCAGCTCCAGGCAGCTGTCATAGAATTCCGTAGAAATTGTAAGTGCTTGACACTTAGTGTCATGAGGCTCCAAATGAATTGTTCCAGGGAACTGAACAAGTTAGTGTTAGAGATGGAAGTGAAACCTGGTTTTCTTCATTCCAGTCTGCTTCAAAGAGGCCTTTCCAGTTGCCAGCTTCCTTTAAATCCTATCAGAAAACAAACAGTTTCCTCTTCTATCTCTTTTTCCATTTTTAGCCCTAAGTGACTGTGAGGAGGCAGGCCGAGTGTTTATGTGGGATGGCACAATTTAAATAAAGATGATTTTCAATCAATAACCTTACTTGTTAAAGCAGATTGCTGAGTAGATGTCTGCAGTGATCCCTCGCTGTCTGAACTGATTATGCTCTGAGACTTCCCTTTTGACTGCTGGTGATGATTTTGCTTGTGTTCACAGAGGAATATGAGGTGAACGCGAAGAGGTACTGGGATGACTTCTACAAAATCCACGAAAATGGCTTCTTCAAGGACCGGCACTGGCTGTTCACTGAATTTCCTGAGCTGGCACCTAACAGGAACCCAAGTCAAAATGGGGATTCTGTGCATGAATTTAGTAACAAAGAAGAATCCAACAATGAAGGGCTGGGAAGCTGTGAAAATGGACATTGTTCATTGGAAACCAGGTCAGAGAATCAGTTAAACCTGATAAAAAGCACACCTAAGATCTGCACGGAGGAATCGGCTGCACGGAAGTATAGTGAGCTGAATCAAAGTGATGGAGATTACCCAGGATCATCTGCATCTTACCGTATATTAGAGGTAATAGCTCTAAAACAGAAAGTCACACATCAGATGGTCCCTTGTATGTGTGTTAGCGTGACTGGGACATAAAAATATATATCACTGGCAAACAGCAAGTGAATGGGATAATTTCCTTAAGTCAGTAAAATGCAAAAAACAGAGCGCAGCTTAGAAGTGAATTAAATCTGTTGGGATTGTTTTGGTTCAGACTGTAAATTGGCAGAGCACAAGGAGCGTAAGAAGTTTCCAAGTTTAAAAGAGAAACTATTATTATCGGATGTTGAAACGAGCATTAAAAGTCACCTTTTGAAGAAGCTGATTCTTGTCTGTATAAAGCTTTCAGTTGTCACCTATGTTTTGTGCGTTTGTGCTGACTCTTCGTTGCCTTCGGAGGTGTGAAACAGAAGAATGAAACCAAGAATGCAAAGGTGCTGTTAGGTTTGTTCCTTATGGCCCATGTAATAACGGGGAATCTCGGACTGATACAGGGTTTGTCCCAGAAAAGTCTGTAGGGCTTCTAAATACTAGACTTCTGACAGCTGGTAACAACCTTTTGCTCTGCCACCTCTAGTTTTTCACTGTAGATGTCACTGGTTGCGTTGAATGCTTCGTGTTCTATGGAAGTTCTGCCCTTCCAGGGAGAGGCAATATGAACTGTCCTTTTGATTTTATTTATTTAACCTGAGGTTTTGAGATGTCTTCAGTCTTTGATGTTCTTGGGTCCTTGTGGCTTTCCTCTCTCACGTGAGTACTTTGAGTAATATCTGTCACTGCAAGCCATCAGTGGTGTTTTCTGCTCAGTCTATTTAAATTTTACTGATTCCTTAACCATTGAGGCAAATTCCCCAAACCCAGTTGTGTGAGCCATCTTCAAATGGGAACAAACACAAGGAGTAATAAAGCAGAATCATTGTAGGCCTTGTTGTAACTTGAGGAAGAGCCATCTAGTGAAGGAAACTCTGAAGCAGCAGGATGTGATTATAGTAAAGCAAACATCTTCATCCATTGCTCTGATTTTCTGTGGAAGTGAATGCAACTAATCCGTCACCTTTGCCAGTGCCTCAGTGACTCATACTGGTTGTTATGCTTGGGATTCCAGCAATAACAGTTTTCAAAAGAGTAACAATATATGGCTTGTTAGTAAGATTTCTACAAGAACTGGCTTAGTGGTTTCCTACAAATGCTTATATGTAAGCCTGCTCCTCAGAGCTGAACATATCCAGATCTTGCAGTGAGATTTGCAAATGGTCACCGCTATGCTCAGTTGTTACTCGTGAATTTCTCTTTGTTCCATGGCTCTGGAGAGATGATTTTAAATTAGCTGCATGGGACATGCTGAAGAAATTATTTTCACTATGTGTACATCTACTTTGTTTATGCAGGTTGGCTGTGGTGCTGGAAATACAGTCTTCCCAATTTTACAAACCAACAAGTAAGTAGTTCTTGACAGGTTTTTACCTGCATGATATACCAGCCTCTGAAAAACAATCAGGAAAGTGTTGCATGTGTGTTCTTAGTTTAGACAAGCTCAGAGAAAGACCAGATGCAAATGGTACATTTGCCATCTGCAGCTTCAGACGATTGTGTTTTGAGCTTCGGAATCTTTGGTCTTAGAATGCAACCAACAAAACATGGTGTAAGTTTCTATGTCTCATTCTGAAAGCATTTTCATACAGGCCTTACTATTTCTCCTTTTCCAGAAAGAGAAGTAAGCAGTCAGTTCCATATGAGAAGAACTGAGGCATGAATGAGCAACATGATCCACCAGATTTTGCACAAGGCATTGTTGACAGAGATAAACTAAAGCCCAGGATTTCTGGCTCCCAATTCTGTGCTCTGTGCATTCGAGACACTTCTGTAATTCCTGTGGAGCACCTTTATGTAAATGATGATAGTTTCTTTTTATTTATTTCAGTGACCCAGGCCTTTTTGTTTATTGCTGTGATTTTTCTACAACAGCTGTGGATCTTGTCCAGGTAAACTCAGTGACGACTTACGAAGGTAGAAACTACCTGGTGACAATTGCATGTTAACACAAATATATCTGCCACTGGCTGTCTGGCTGTGTTGGCAGCTTTCTGGTTTCAGCTAGCCTTGATGCTGACCCTTGTACTGGTAAATCAGGAAAACAACCTGTCAGATTGTAGAAATGAGGGAAGTTGGAGTTCTCAAAATGTCACATTGGCAGCAAACAAGTCAGCCAGATTTTCTTTCCTGTGCAGTTGGCAGTACTTTCCTAAATCCAGTGCTCTTTTAGGTGAGTAACTGCTGAACCTTGAAAACATTCAGGCTATTTTTTAACAGGAACTGAAGCTGGTTTTGGTTTGTGTGTGCGTTACCATTACTGCAGTTCTGGGAACACGGTCTGATTGCTTCTGCACAGGCAGCTGAGGAGGGATATTGTCTGTAGAGCAGGAGGCTGGAATTTAGTGAGAGGACAAATACTGCTAACAAACTTCGGGTCAGAACAGAACTTGGAATATGTGAAGTATCAAATGTCGTCAGTCACTTAATGAGATGGGGAGCACGGCAGCAGAGGCAGCGTGCCGTGTCATCCTCTTGAGCTGACACAAGCACTGTTTACAGAGGCTACTGCAATCTGTAGCAGCAGCTTTAGAAAAATACACAACTTCTTTTAGAAGTCTAAATGTGATTTTTTAAGAGCATAACTTTGGGCAGCCTGGTTTGATGTTTGGGGTATAGAGGGAGTAGTCTGCCTGTAGCTGAAATGAGTGTTGATGTCAGTGATGCAGAGAGGGGCCCTGACACTCTCCCTTTTGTAAAGATTTCCAGCTTAACAGTGTAAATGCCTCACTTCTTACCACTATTAGTGGAGAATCTGACCTTAAAATTGCAATAATCCCTCAAGCCAGTTTTGGGGTTTTGGCAGTGCTGATTGTCTGAATGTAACAAGTCCAAAGCTCTTTGTAAATCTCCCATGTGTACTTATTTTTCACGTTTCACCCCTGTTCCTTGTCTAACCAGGGAACCTCTCTGAACCCATCTTAGTGGCGTCAGATAGGTCCAGGGGGGCCTTAGTCTCAGTGAGGCTGAAACAGATCTCTGGACACACCACTTTAATTTGTGAAAGTTAAAATGCTCCCATGTCCAGATAATGTTGAGATCAAGGTCTGCTGCTAATGCTTTAATTTCCCTCCCCTTAAATACAGAATAATGCAGAATACGATTCTTCTCGCTGCTTTGCATTTGTCCGTGACCTGTGCAATGATCAAAGTCCTTTCCCAATGCCAGACGAGAGTCTTGACGTTGTTATTCTTATCTTTGTCCTCTCAGCGATTCTCCCAGAGAAGTAAGTTTCAATAATTCCTTCTGGTTGCAGAAGACAATGCATATAGAACTGGAGTTCTTTAATAGTAGGTCCCCTCATATCAAGGAAGATTACAGTTTGTTCTGTGTCTGGTGCAGCTTTCCATTAAGCCTCTGAAAATGAAATTTGCAGGTGCTTTGTGTGGTAACAAATTCCGGCCCAGGATAGGTGTGATTTTGAAGTGTTAAGTGGCTATAGGTGATGTCTTGCTGTGGTCACAGTTTCTCACCCATTCTGAACCCCAGCCACACAGAGCACTCAGCATCCATTTGTGGAAAGTACGCTGCTAGAGTTTAACACTCAAAGGCTAGATGAATTTCTCATATGAGAGGTGGCAAGAAGGGAGGGGACAGGTTCAGAAAACAGTTGGAGAAAGTGCTGTGATCTTGGTGTGACAGTGTGTTACAACCTACACTAGTCTCTCTTTTTTGTTCCCTTTGGTTTTATTTCACAGCATTTTTCTTCAAGTTCACGTATAACTTGTTTTACAGAAATAGAAATCCTTTTGTAATTAGTAAGAGAGAGCAGTTTATCCCTGCTGTGGCAGGCTAAGTTATCGTTGTAAAAAAAAAAAACCAAAATTGGGGAGTGTCAGCAATAAGCTGGCCAAATAAAATCAACCCACCGAAGTCTGGGAGAGCTCAGAAGAGTGCTAGCTTTTGGTAGTTCTTTATATGATGTTGAAACATATGTAAAACTTTCTACCTTCTTTTTGGAAAGTAAGCTAAGGAAACAGGCATTGTTTTGCAGAAGGTTGAATACTTCTGTTTTGTTCTTTCCTCAGGATGCAGTGCATCGTTAACAGACTGAGTCGCCTTCTGAAACCAGGAGGAATGATTTTGTTACGAGATTATGGCCGTTACGATCTGGCCCAGCTTCGGTTTAAGAAAGGTATTTTCTTTTCCCTTGGGGAGTCTTGCCAGATGACTCATAGATGATGCTTCTCTGGAGTGGTTTCTACCCTGTTTAGGAGGCAGCTCATTAATTCTCCTTAAGCACAGCGTGTGCTGGGAGAGGTGCCTCTTGTTGGATGGCAGTTGTTGATTTTTAAATGATAGCTGGTAACTGTTTAAATCCCTCTTGCCCTTAGGTCAGTGTCTGTCTGATAACTTCTATGTGAGAGGTGATGGCACCAGAGTCTACTTCTTCACACAAGGTAGGAGGCTAGAAAACATCCCTCTGACTCTCCTCACTTCTTTATGTCCCTGTGCCTTCAAGTTTTGCCACTGGCTGTTTCCAGCCCGTCTTTGTTGGAGCAGTGTGAAATGTTAAGTGTCTCCAACTGCACGAGGATCTGGGCTTGTCACTTGCTGATGTGAATATGGCATGGTGAATTCCTTAGTGGAAAATCCTTTTAGGGAAGACTAGTGTATTTGGTACACTGGGAGAGGTGGGGATTGGAGGAGCTCTCCCTGAATCTTGCTGCCTCCAGAGGATGGAGTGAGATGGACACCACTGGAAGGAACTTCTTTTAACTTTACTGTTCTCCTACAAGGAAGTAAGAAGGGTGTGGTTCAGCATAGAGCTGAGGTAGCTGCTCCAGTTCTGCTGCTGCTTGCTGTTCAGCAGGGGTTGTCTTCTCCCTGCTTATCACCAATTGCACCTCCAGTCACTTCCACCACGGGCCCTCTGCACGGTCAGTTTTAGACCAGTGGCACAACTGCAGCAAACTATTCCCTTCGCCACTGCACAAGTCTTGTTTGTCACAACAACATTAATGTTAATGCGTGTTTGGCAAACGCTTCACAATGGCAAGCATCTGATAAAAGAGCACAAGCTGGGACCTGTTAGCCCTTTTCTGTAGAAACTCCGTACAAATCACGTGCTCCCAGGCTGCAGTGGAACAAGCTCTCTGCTGCTCAGCAGGACTCGGTCTGGCTTTGCCCTCGGCCAGTGTGCTGGGGCACTGTGATACTTATTTGCTTGGTCAGGAATACCTGCCAGTGTAAGTTGTTGCAGCCTGGAGGCTCTTAGTGCTTTCATTGGACCCCAGCAGGGTGTGGTTTTTTAAGGAATTTTTTTCCCAAACTTAAGTGTAATGAATCCTGTTCCCCTCCAGCCTATACAGCCCAGATCTTACTGCCACCATTTGAAAGCATAGGTCTGATCCTGTTCTTTGCTCTGGCAGACTCGGAAATTCCTCTGGAGAGAGGGCGGAGGGAGAAGGAATGGATCTGTCCCTACTCGCCAGAAGATGCTGCCTTAATAGGTTACTAGAGGCAATAGCCATGTCTGAAACTGCTGCTATTTTCCCTTGTCAAGTCTTTATAATTCTAGTTGTCCTCCACATAGTTCTTTCATTCCCTGGTAGAAGGTAAACTCAGGGGAAACTAGAGAAACTGTGATCTTAATCCCCCGTATTGTAGTTGTTACATCTTGTCTGATCTTTACATTTCCTTGTGAGACCATGACTTTCCTTTGGCCCATCTTTCAGCATGGTTTAGCCCTCAGTGTGAGCAGGTGTCAGTGAAATGAGTGCTGTGGTATCCTCAATCTCCTTCTCTCTGCTTCCAGATGAATTGGATGATCTCTTCACAACAGCTGGGCTGGAGAAAATCCAGAATCTGGTTGATCGGCGATTGCAGGTGAACCGTGGGAAACAAATGACAATGTATCGAGTATGGATCCAGTGCAAATACCGCAAGCCTGTCGCCCCTGAACTGTGAGGAACTGGGGCACACGTTTTAGGTTGGAGCCTCTTCGTGGCCACGAGCAATGTGTCCTCCTGGTGAGATGTGGTTTTACAGAGTTCAGCACACACAGGACCTCAGTGCCTTTTACAGTGCCTAGCATCACTTCAAGTGAGTTTTGCTAAGGACAAATGCTCCAAGAGGAGACCAAGCAGTATTTTAGATGTCTTGCTACGGGTTTGAGGTTTTTTTTAATTATTTGTGGGTTTAACAACTTAAGAAATGGTGAAACTGTCTTGCAGCAGCTGAGCAAGTTGAGTAGCTAGTCACTTTTACTCTGGATTTCCACATGAAACAGAAGGAGAGCGTCGACCTTACCTCTGTGTTGTGTACTCTTGTCTTGGGAACAAAAACCATACAAAAGGTAAATCTGCTCTTTGCAACTGGTCTCTATGCCTATATGGATCCCTCAGCCAACTTATCTCATACAGCTCTCTTCTAGTCATTCAGGTTTGTGCAAATCCACAAGTTTAAAATACATTGATCGAGGGCAGGAACTGAGAGCATGCGAGCTTCTCTGTGCCAGCTTCCCCATGGATGCCTCAAGGTGTGCAGATAACCTGTGGAGGAAGCAGATTATTCTGCCTTGCCCTCGCTGTTCACAAGGATGTTCATTGAGGGAGCTAGAACACTATAGCTCAGGTGCTATAAATTTGTATTGGGCAAGGTTCTGACTTTCAAAGATTTGGGGCTGATGCCAGTTTCAGGGCACCTCCAGAATGCAGAGTGTCAGCAGCAGCTCACAGGACCGGGGTTTACACAGGATTACCTGGTTTTTCTGCTTGAGCAGGGAGAAACTGTTCTTGCTGGCTGCAGCCCCCAGGCCACGAATTGCACTGCCCTGTCATGGCGGTGTGCTAAATCCAAGTAGACAAGACACCTGTCTGGGATGAGAAATCTGAAGAATGTCTACCACTCTTGTTTGATTTCTTAGATGAAGCCAACATTGTGGCTTTCTGAAGGTATTTCCCCACCTTTGACAGCAAATATTTTTTAACTCAGCTTGTTTTCTTTTGTTATTTTTAGGGTGTGGTACAACAGGTATTAGAATAAATTTTGTGATGATGCTTTTCAGTGCTGGTTTGATTAATATAAATAAGGCTTCCACAGAAACTCACATGCTTCTGCATGCCTGACCTGAAGGATTAAGGCCACCATTAGGTAACTACAGTTTTTTTCCACTTCTGTTATCATGAGTCTCACTAGTGCCTACTCTCATCTGTCAAGAAGGGAAAGCCTTGCCTGATATCTCCCACCTTGTTTTAGTTCCTGAAGCAACAAGATCTATTGTGTGTGCACTGCTGGCGGAAGAGCAGGTCATGCTACACAAAGCATGTATATTTTGTTAGCTAGATGCTAGTATTTGTAGCTTACAGTTGCCTAAGAATAACTGTCAACTATACAGACACATAGGTTATGAAATAACTGTCTTGAAACAGGAAAGAAAGGGTAAAAAGATGAGGAAATGTCATTGCTGTCTTTGGAGAGTCTGCAGGAGTCCTGGAGAGTCAAACCAGGAGCACCCTGATCTGTAAAGCGTTGGAAGGGACTGTAGCAATACTCTTTGCTGGGCCTGTGACAGCGTGATCAGTTCGTAACTTCCATGTCACTGTGTCACCTTGCAGGTATTCGTATGTCTGCCACCCAGAGGCCTCTGGGTCAGGACATTTCAGCCCTTCCTGTGGAAAGGTTACCCAGCAAATCCATTCACACCACAAGGGCAGGTTGCGGTGCTGGGGTGGGAATGGAAATGCTCTATTGCTTTTTTTATATAGCTAGCTTTTTTACTGTTGAAAGCGAATCACATAACTGGGAAGAGAATTCTTGTTCGATTTGTTGTACTATATTTCCTGAAGGGCTAAGCAACTTTCCAATGTCTGCAAGTGACATAGGAGATAAGGCTTGAAGCAGCTTGTTTTGGAAAGCAGAAAAATGAACAGGAGATTGTTTTGCTTCACAGCTACTGTGTGGCCTTTTCTGCTGCTCCATCTCCTGTCCTTTTTCTTAAAGGCAGTTCAAAAATCACACCTCGCTACTGACCTGCCCTTGATACATCTCCACTAGGGTGCAGGGGGAGAAACATCACATGGGGGGAGCACGTGTTCCTTGGCACTCTGGTTCCTGCTGGTCAGCTCAGCATGTGGGCTTGAAAAGCTGAAGGGAACCATAGTGCTGAAGGCAGGGAAAGCAGAAGAAAATGTCAACCGGGGTCTTAAATTCTCCTTCCGTCCCTCCCACTTGTCCCCAACACATTTGACTTCTGCTGGGCACAAGCCTGACACAACCCAGAAGCTGCGCAGTCGCAGCTATGATTTCATGCTAGACCTACAAAGTCTGGTTCCATGGCAAGGTTGGTACCTCAGGCAAGGTCTAGGCAAAACACAGCTCAAGGCCTCTGGCACCTGAGCGAGCTCACGTCTCCTCATCTCATCCAGGCAGAGTCAGGCTTAGCAGAAGAAGTCCTGTGAGTGTTCAACGTGATGTGACTCACGTAACGAGCTCTGTCGCTTTCCGTGAAAGACCTCCCATATGTTACTGGTGCCTTACACAGTTCCCTGGGGTCCTTTTCCTCTCGGTCCCTGGAGGGGGACCTCCTCCTGGGATAGCTTTATCTCACTGGAAGAAAAATTCTTGACTGGGGTAAACAAGCAGCATAATTAGTGTGAATTAAAGTAATTTGAAAAATGCCTTATTAATCATCCAAAGGCTTGTAAGCAGTGCAGGAAAATATGTTTTTAATTATAAACATAATTTATTTAAAGTTGATGGACTCCCCTTCAAGTTGAAACTTCTGAATGGGAGAAAATGAAGGCTAGTAATTTATTTGTTTCTACTTTTAAGGCTATATCCCAGCTGCCTGCCTGGTTTTGACTTGGGCTTCATGCAAAAACTTGCAGCCCCATGAGCCTGCAGCCACTGAAGTGGCTGTTTGGCTTTCTTAATGCTCTTCGTTTTGCTGGAGTATTTAAGCAATCGCTCAACATGAACCATGCTGGGCAGACATGCCTTTGTTTCCAGTCCTGTTGGTGGTGTTCAGAGAGCAACAAGTTAATGGCCTCGAATTGAGCCAGGCCTCCTACAGACAGATACTGTCTCAGTTTCCTTCATTAATCTCCACCAGCTCCCGTTCTCTCTGAAGCTGCTGCTCTCCTGCGACTCCGGGCCTTGCCTCCCACATAGCTCTGCTCAGGTACCTTGGCCCTGACTTGCACCAGCTTCTGCCATTCCCACCTTGGGCCTGCTGAGCAGGCTGGGTTGCACAACAGCTTTCTAGCGTGTTCAAAGGAAACCTCTGAATTCACTTTTATTGCATTGAAGAGCCTTTATTTTTTTTTGTTTTGTTTGGGTTTTTTTCCCCCATTCCTTTTTAGCAGTGTAACATTAGCTTTAAAGCCATTCTGAACGTATCTGCTCTGGTTTTGTTCCCAGCATTCCAGGCTTGTGGTCTGCGGCTGGCAGGCAGTGCCAGCGTAGCTTGTCGAACCTCCCAAGCAGAAGAGATGATTTCATAGCTCTTCAGAGGCGCTGCCCCTGCGATTCTGGAGCCAGACATTGTTCCACTTCGGAAAGTCTGGTCCTGGCCCTTGCCAGAGGATGGTGGATTTCCTTGGAGGTTCGTAGATTGTTTTGGCTGTAAGGGAACTTTATCATCACCTATTCTGACCCTTTGCATAACCCTTTCATGTAGGGGTTATGGCATCAAGCCTGTGACTTGGGCTGATCCAAAACTAGTCCTTCAGAAAGGCTTTTGATCCAGCCATGATGCTGAGGGCTTCAGTGAATGGCAAAGAACCCTTGGCCTCCCCAGGTATGTTGTTCCTCTCAGGGCACCCTGATTTCATAGATTGGCTAGAAACTGGGCGGCGTGAAGGGAACGGGAGGTAAAGAGAATAAGAGGCTGGGAAGTATTTCTGATGCTCTCACTTCAAAAATAAATAAATTGTAATTTCTACTGAAGATTGTAGCTTTCTTAGAATCTTCCTGATAGCACAGGAAAGTGGGAAATGGCAGTCATCCTTAGTGATTTTTTTGTTGTTGTGACAGAATCACAGAATGTTAGTTGGAAGGGACCTCTGTGGGTCGTCCAGTCCAACCCCCCTGCCAAAGCAGGGTCACCCAGAGCAGGCTGCACAGGACCTCGTCCAGGCGGGTCTTGAATCTCTCCAGAGAAGGAGACTCCACAGCCCCTCTGGGCAGCCTGGGCCAGGGCTCCGTCACCCTCAGAGGGAAGAAGTTCTTCCTCATGTTCAGATGGAACTTCACATGCTTCAGTTTGTGCCCGTTGCCCCTTGTCCTGTCGCTGGGCACCACTGAACAGAGTCTGGCCCCGTCCTCCTGACACCCACCCTGCAGATATTTATTGGCATTTCTAAGGTCCCCTCTCAGCC